>Ga0208522_1000958_pt1 | contig 19040 bp, 13 predicted proteins | sample ETNtaG_25_FD_185763 | JGI IMG/M metagenome (GOLD analysis project Ga0208522, IMG submission 185763) | Marine microbial and viral communities from oxygen minimum zone, Eastern Pacific Ocean - ETNP201302SV86 (SPAdes) (version 2) | ecosystem: Environmental > Aquatic > Marine > Oceanic ... | reverse complement strand
CCATGAATTAATGTATTATTTTGTTTTCGGCGGAGAGCTTGAAATGATACCTGTTGATATTGCAGCAACAGCGCTGTTATCATTCGAGGTGCCTTACAATGTTCTTGTGCCGGCAATGGCATCAATCGGTGAAAATGTTGTTTCAGGGGAATGGGCAATTGGAGTGACGGACAGTATTCCAATTTACCAACCTGTGCCATTCGAGCTCATTGTGACTGAGGGAAGACACTTGGTAATAGACGCTGGTTATGCGCTGTCTGTTGATGAAGGTCTGTTGCCAGAGGTTTTTGCTCTACATCAAAACTATCCAAACCCGTTTAACCCAGTTACAACTATACGGTATGATGTTCCTGAACAATCTCTTGTTCGGATGGAGATCTATAACGTACTGGGACAGAAGGTTGCTGTTGTAGTTAACGGTATACAAGATCCCGGTTTCCACGCTGTACGCTGGAATGGAACTAATATGTATGGAAACCCACTTTCATCTGGTATGTACTTTTATCATATCCAGGCCGGTGATTTCAGATCCATTAAGAAGTTAATACTGGTTAAGTAGGGTCAAAATAATAACAAGATGAACGCAAAAAGGCGGGGTGTTTTACCCCGCCTTTTTATTTTAATCCAGTTTACATGGATGATTATCGACTATATCAAGTTTTTTCAATAAGATTATTAAATTAGTTATCGTTAATCAACCGCACCCATTTATCATGGGTATTTTGTTTTCCATTTGCCTAACGGCTTCTTTGCATGGGTATTTACGCACGTCTGGCCGGGTTTTTGTTGATGATAGTGGAACTACAGTACAGTTGCGCGGTTTTGGATTAGGTGGCTGGTTGGTACAAGAAGGGTATATGTGGAATACCGATGGTTTTTATGGCTCAACATCAATGATTCAACAGAAAATTATTGAATTAGTAGGCGATAGCGCTGCCAGCCAGTTTTACAATGATTATTATTTAGCATACATAACCGAAACGGACGTTATTCAGCTATCAGATTGGGGTTTTAATTGCTTAAGGGTCCCTTTTCATTACAAATTTTTTTCTCCTGATACAGGAGTTTTTATTGAAGATGGTTTCAATATCCTTGACCCATTGCTTGAGTGGTGTTCCAATAATGAAATTTATCTAATCCTGGATATGCACTGCGCACCGGGTGGGCAAAACAGAAACGATTTTTCTGATGGGGATGGTAATGAGGCTGGACTGTGGGTGCGTGAATATAATCGTGAGTGGACAGTTGCAATCTGGAAATATATTGCTAGCCATTATTCTGAGTCTCAGTGGATTGGTGGATATGATTTAATCAATGAACCTGTTTTGGAGGGAGGGTTTACTTCGGGGAATTTGCGCCAATTTTATATTGATATAGTTGATTCAATTCGTAGCGTAGACCAAAACCATATTGTCTTTATTGAGGGTAATTGGTATGGGAATGATTTTACAAGCCTAACACCTCCGTTCGATGATAATATGGCGTATAGCTTCCATCATTATGTTGGTCCCAGCGACCAAACCAGCTGGGTTAATCAGTATGTAGGCATGAGCCAAGATTATAATGTACCATTATGGGTTGGTGAAATAGGTGAAAACTCGAACCACTGGGCTTACCATAAAATTAAATTATTTGATGAAAATAATATCGGGTGGAGCTGGTGGAATTATAAGCATAACGGTAGCGTGTCAACCCTGCTGGGCATTGACGTACCCTCAGGATTTAGTTCCATTCTTAAATACTGGTCCAACCTGGGGCCCCGACCATCACAATCAAGCGCAGAAAATGGTCTGCAAGAATTAGTAAGTGCATACCTGATAGAAAATTGTCGTCCTAATGCTGGGCTTTTAGCTGCATTCAATGATCCTGAATTTGGTACACTAGCAAAACCATATAAGGACCATCATATACCAGGCATGTTAGCGGCGGTTGATTATGACCTAGGCATTAACGGCGTTGCATACCGGGATGAAGTTTATGAGGACCCAGACAAGTTTGGCGGAAATTCTGTGCCATGGAATAATGGCTGGTCATATCGCAATGATGGTGTTGATATTGAAGAAAGTACAGATAATATTGGTGCAAATTATAATGTTGGGTGGACAAACCTACACGATTGGACTGGTTATACAATTACGGCAGATTCCACTGGCATGTATTCCATCCGTTTACGCGTTGCCGCAATAGAGGGTAACGGCAGGTTACAGATATACTATAATAATGTGCCTATTACAGCAGAAATAGTTGTGCCCAATACTGGGGGTTGGCAAAACTGGCAGTGGAGAACAGCTGGGGATCATTTTATTGATGCAGGGCAGGGCCTGATCCAAGTGATGATAAAAAATATTGAATTTAACATTAAGGATATGGACTTTGTATTTTTAGGTGAAGCTCAACCAACAACAGGTATTTATGGTAATTTCCCCAACCCCTTTACATACGAAACAAAAATTGTCTTAAACATTGCCCACGATATGTCAGGTAGCCTAAATATATACAATACTGCAGGCCATTTGGTCAAGCGGCTATATAATGGTTATTTTACCGCCGGTGATATGGTTTTAGACTGGAAGGGGAATGACCAATACAATAAAGCTGTAAGCTCAGGCGTGTATTATTATCATCTCAACGGGGATAAGTCATCGATGTCAGGAAAAATGCTATTAATAAAATAGCGTAGAGGTAAGCAGGAAATTCAAAAGCGATTCGTTATCCATTATAACGAACAGTAAGGACTGTGATGTCATCGGATTGTTCGGCGTTTTTCACGAAGCCTTTTACATCATCCAAGCTGCCATTTACAATATCTGTGGTAGACTGCCCTTTTGACTTTTTTAGGAATTCTTCCAGACGTTCGTAGGAATATTCATTCCCGTCATCATCCATGGCTTCGTTTACTCCGTCCGTGTACAAGTAAATCGCCTCTCCCTTACCAAGGGTTATGGTATTGACGCCAAAATCCATTCCATCCATTACTCCCAAGGCGATCCCTGCGGTTCCCTCTAATTGTTCGTTAGAACCATCTGCGCGCACGAGGTATGGTGGATTGTGTCCACCGTTTGAATAGCGAACCTCCCCGGTTTTGGTGTTCAGGATTCCATAGAAAATTGTACAAAACATGCCTTGATCGTTTTCCTTGCACAGCTCATCATTGGCCCTGATTAGGATATCTGAAGGCTCTATCCCTGGAATTGTACTGGCCGCTACATGTGTTTTGGTCACAGCCATGAAAAGTGCCGCAGGAACACCCTTGCCTGATACATCTCCGATCACAAAACACAGGTGATCATCGTCAATAAGGAAAAAATCGTAGAAATCTCCGCCAACTTCTTTTGCTGGGATAATGCTGGCAAACAAGTCAAAATCATCCCGGCCTGGGAAGGCAGGAAAGTCCTTAGGAAGCATACCCATTTGAATGTCCGCCGCCAATTTGAGCGATTCTTGAATTCGCTGTTTTTCAACGAATGCCTCCAACAGTCGGGCTCTTTGAATCGCCACCCCAGCCTGGACCGAAAGCGCCTCCAAGAGCGATTCGTCCTTATTGTCAAATGTGCTGCCGTCTTTTTTATTTAGAACCTGCACCACACCCACCAGTGTACCCTCATTATTAAGCATAGGCATGCACAATATAGATTTGGTACGATAGTTGGTTTCTTTATCAAAGGCAGGATTAAAACGGTCATCTTTATAGGCGTCAGGAATATTGACTGTTTTGAGCGTCTTAGCAACGTCTCCCGCAATGCCAACACCTACGGGGAAACGGATTTCTTTTGAATCCATTCCTTCGGCTACTTTGCTCCACATCTCATTTGTCTCCTCATCATAGATAAAGAGACTGCTTCGTTCTGCGTCAATTACTTCCGTTGTCTTACTAATAATAACTGGCAGTAGGTTGTCCAGTTGCATTTCCGCACCTAGGGCTTTAGCCACATCCAAAAGTGCGTTTAGGTTCCGGACTTCGCGGCTGGGCTGATCACTCATAAGAGTAATTCAAATAATTCAGGCCGCCGCCAATCCGCTGGTTTGGTCAGCGGTAATAGTGAAAATGGGGGTGAACCCCGAAATATCGAAGACTTCCTTTATATGATCACTCATTGAACATATAATAAAACTTCCACCTATTGATTTCAGTTTTTTGATTGCCATTAGAAAAACCCTTAATCCAGCGCTAGAAATGTAGTCAATTTCATTCAAGTCAACTACAAATCTGCTCACACCACTATCCATCACCTCTACAATCTTATTCTCAAATTCGCTGGCAGTGTTTGTATCAATCCGCCCGATCGGCTCCAGAATGACAATATCGCCTTCTTTTTTATCACGTATTTCCATAGTGGTTTTTCCTTATACTAGTTCTTTGGTCATGACTAAATGATTTTTCCCTTTTTCTGTATAATAATCCACATTGGACATCAGTTTTTTTATCAGGAATATGCCCAACCCGCCGATTGGCTTATCCTCTACGGACAAGGAGATGTCAGGATTATCCTGTTCCAATATGTTATATGGCTTTGAATCGTCAACAATTTCTACATTAACCGCGTTATTATTAATGCCGAAGTGTACATCAATCTGGTGTTCATCTTTATCTTCATAACCATAGTTAACGATGTTTGTAAGCAGCTCATCAAGAGCCATTTGGATATCGTGAACTGTTTTTTCGGTAAGCTTATTTTCCTTGCTGTAATCGTCAAAGAATTTTCGCACAGTGTCAATTTGATTACGCTGGTTAGTAATTCGGACAGTTTTGTGTGTACTCACAGTCCTGCAATTTATAGAATGTTACCCTTAAGGGAAACAGTATAAAGGGGTGGTTTCGAAGGTGTTTTTAGTTATTTACAGTTTGTGATCCACATCACATCCAGACAGTCCAAAAACTCTTAATTTTCTTGTCAAAACAGTAAAACCATAATAATTTGGTTTTAATTGTGCAAATATACAAAGTAAAATGAAGGAGATATATTATGTCAAGTAAATTAAGTGATAGCAACGGAAGAAAAAACACAACCCTGCTAATTGGTATAGGCGTTGTTGTTGTGGTCGTTGCGCTTGTTGTGGTCACCTATCCTCCCGGTGACGACGGTCTTTCCGGCACAATAGGGAAGCGTCGCGCTGTATCTGGACAGTTTGTAGAAGGCGATGCACGGTTGGGAGACGCCTCAATAAGTCGCCTCATGCAAGACCAAGATTTTAAAGAAATGGTAACTAGCTCAGAATTCCAAAGCATGACTCAGAATGCTGAATTTATGAATATGCTCTCCAGCAAGAAATTTCAAGCCATGCTTGGGAATGCAGAATTCGGCGCCTTGGTAGGTAACCCAGAATTCGGCGCTATGTTGGGCAATGCAGAATTTGGTGCCATGTTAAGTTCAGCAGAATTCGGTGCTATGTTGGGCAATGCAGAATTCGGTGCCTTGGCTGGTAACCCAGAATTCGGCGCCATGTTAAGTTCTGCAGAGTTTGGTGCCTTGGTAGGCAATCCAGAATTTGGTGCTATGTTGGGCAATGCAGAGTTTGGTGCCTTGGTAGGCAACCCAGAGTTCGGTGCTATGTTGGGCAATGCAGAATTTGGTGCTTTGGCAGGTAACCCAGAGTTCGGTGCTATGTTGAGCAATGCAGAATTTGGTGCCTTGGTAGGCAACCCAGAATTTGGTGCTATGTTGGGCAATGCAGAGTTTGGTGCCTTGGCTGGTAACCCAGAATTCGGCGCCATGTTAAGTTCTGCAGAGTTTGGTGCCTTGGTAGGCAATCCAGAATTCGGTGCCATGTTGGGTAATGCAGAATTTGGTGCCTTGGTAGGCAACCCAGAATTCGGAGCCATGTTGAGCAATGCAGAATTTGGTGCCTTGGCTGGTAACCCAGAATTCGGAGCCATGTTAAGTTCTGCAGAATTTGGTGCCTTGGCTGGTAACCCAGAGTTCGGCGCTATGTTGGGCAATGCAGAGTTTGGTGCCTTGGTAGGCAATCCAGAGTTCGGCGCTATGTTGGGTAATGCAGAATTCGGCGCCTTGGTAGGCAATCCAGAATTTGGTGCTATGTTGGGCAATGCAGAGTTTGGTGCCTTGGTAGGTAACCCAGAGTTCGGAGCCATGTTGGGTAATGCAGAATTTGGTGCCTTGGTAGGCAACCCAGAATTCGGAGCCATGTTGGGTAATGCAGAATTTGGTGCCTTGGTAGGCAATCCAGAGTTCGGTGCCATGTTGGGTAATGCAGAATTTGGTGCCTTGGTAGGCAATCCAGAGTTCGGTGCTATGTTGGGTAATGCGGAGTTTGGTGCCTTGGTAGGTAACCCAGAGTTCGGTGCTATGTTAAGTTCTGCAGAGTTTGGTGCCTTGGTAGGCAATCCAGAGTTCGGCGCTATGTTGGGCAATGCAGAATTCGGCGCCTTGGTAGGCAATCCAGAGTTCGGAGCTATGTTGGGTAATGCAGAATTTGGTGCCATGTTAAGTTCTGCAGAATTCGGCGCTATGCTTGGCAATGCGGAGTTCAAGAATATTCTGAGTAACGGGGAGTTTAAGAACATGCTTCAAAGCTCAGAATTTAAAGGTGCGTTTAGTATAGACAATTAAACAAACAGCGAATATTTTAAGGCACCAGTAGGCGCGTCCCACTAAAATCATAGAAATGACTCATAATTGAAAGGGCACACCTAGTGCTTTATTAGTCTAAACTAAAGGGGCGTTGGTTAAACTTTGGAATCGCCTCAAAGATAATTTCCGAGGCTACATCCACATAAACAGATTGTGGAAAGTCGGTACTTACTTTTATTTATACCATTTGACTTTAGATTTCCATCCTGACGAAATTCACCTAATATCAGTGATGTAACCCGTATATACAATGATCGCGCGAAATCTTTTAGTTATATTATTATGGATTGGATTCTGGACGACCTCAGTTAGTGGACAGTTAAAGACAACAGAAACTGAGGACGTTGATATAATTTACACCAGTCCGCTACATAAATATCTTCTTCCTCAACTCATTAGTACCTTTACGAATTCCTATAATTTCCATCGTAATCTTTTTGGGTATACACCCACAGAAAATATCAGTATCCTAATGCAGGATTTCGGGGACTTTGGTCATGGTGGTGCGGATGCGCTACCTACCAATAATGTAAATATAGGTATTGGACCCTTTAATTATGTTTATGAAACAATGCCAGCAAGTGAACGAATGAACTGGCTCATGCATCATGAATTGACACATATTGTGACTACGGACATGCCAAATAAGCGAGATCGATTTTGGCGTAGTATTTTTCGCGGGAAAGTTTCTACCTCTATTGATGATCCGCTCTCAATCATGTACAGCTATCTTACAAACCCTAGGCGTTATGCGCCACGCTGGTATCACGAAGGATCGGCCGTATTTATGGAATCCTGGATGGCTAATACCAAGGGTCGGGTTTTTGGAGCTTATGATGAGATGGCTTTCCGCACCAAAGTGCGTGATAATGCGATTATTTATGATATTGTTGGACTGGAGTCTGAAGGTAAAACCACCGATTTCCAGATTGGTGTTAATTCCTATCTTTATGGTACGCGTTTTATTAGTTATGCGGCAAACACTTATGGGCCTGAGAAATTCATTGAATGGGTTTCTCGTCCTGATGATAGTAAAGCCTACTTCACCAGCCAATTTAAAAAAGTGTTCGGCGTTAGCATTGATCAAGCTTGGGAAAATTGGATTATGTGGGAACGAGATTTCCAAAACAAAAATTTGAGGTTAATACGGCAGTATCCAACCACGCCTTTTCGGCCTGTATCTAATAAGGGTTTGGGCTCAGTATCAAAAGGCTTTTTCGATGAAAAAACAGGAAAGATTTACCTTGGCGTATTTTACCCAGCGGAAGTATCCCAAATTGCTGCAGTTGATGTTCAAACGGGTAAAATGGAAAAAGTGGCGGACATACATGGTGCTGCTATATTTTTTGTTACTTCTGTAGCTTTTGATCCTGAAGGCGGGAATCTGTTCTATACCATGGACAACGGACACTGGCGAGACCTTTGGGTTGTAAATGTTAATACTAAAAAGACCCAGTTGTTGTTTAAAGATTTGCGTTCTGGGCACCTTGCTTTTAATCGGGCTGATAAATCCCTGTGGGGTATACGTAATTCGGACGGTTATTCAACAGTGATCCGTTTGGAACCACCCTATGAAAATTATAAATCAATCAAAACATTCGGTTACGGCGGTCAATTTGATGAATATGATGTTCATACCATGGATATATCGCCGGATGGCAGCCTTCTATCAATTGTAAAAGTGGACATGAATGGTATTCACAGGCTTATGCACATTCCCATGTCAAAAGCGCTTAATGGCGATTTTAGCGGTAAGCAAATCTTTGATTTTGACAGTAGTGCCCCGGAAAATTTTGTTTTTTCACCAGATGGAAATTATCAATATGGTTCGTCCTATTACTCCGGTGTATCCAATATTTTTCGCTATGATATGGATCTGGATACTGTTGTGGCAGTCAGCAACTGTGAGACAGGGTTCTTTCGCCCGATTCCTTATTCAGAAGATTCACTAATTGTGATGCGTTATACCGGCGAAGGGTTTATGCCGGTTATGATTCCAAATCAAGAAGTTGAGGATGTTAGCGCGGTTGATTTTATGGGATGGGATATTTATGATAAACACCCCATTGTGCAGAAATGGGCCACCAAAGCACCACCAGATATGGACTTGGATAAAATTGTTATACACGAAGGCGATTATAATCCTATGTCAACATTTGGTCTTGCATCTATTTACCCAGTTGTGCAGGCGTATAAGGATCCTAAATGGCCGGCATATGGGGCGCGTATGAATTTTATGTCCAAGCTGGGATTGAATAAAGGCGATTTGACTATCACCTATTCTCCTCAAGACACTATTGCAAAAGATCAAAAAATCCATTTTTTGGGCACTATGAAGTTTAATATTATCACGGGGCCATTGGCAGGCTCTTGGACTTTCAGCGGAGGTAAAGATGCGTCTGATTTTTATGATCTGTTTGGACCCACCATCAACAGTCGAAAAGGATCTTTTTTCCGCACCAGTTTTTCTAAGACAGTGGACAAGGAACTACCAATCAAGATGTCAACTGGATTGGGTATATACGGAGGCTTTGAGGAATTACCTGATTTTCAGGATCGAGTTGCAGCGTATGATAAATTCTTTTCTGGTAATCTATCATTTAGCCATTACAAGGCCAGGCGTACCCTTGGGTCTATTGATCAGGAAAAAGGACGTATTGCCTCACTTTCATTTTCCAGTACCTATGTTCCGCACGACACCAGCACGAAAAAAATGTACACCAAGATTAACGGGAATTTTTCTTACGGTTTTCTCTTGCCGATAGTTGATCACTTACCATTTTGGATTCGCACATCCGCTGGTTATTCGTTGGTTGGTGACGATCATTCAATGGACCCTAATAGTGGTTTTGGTGAGTTCTATTTTGGAGGATTCGGCAATAACTGGATTGACCACCAGGGCATAAAACGCTACCGGGAATACTATACGTTCCCCGGTGCAGATATAACCAGCATTGGTGCTACAAATTATGTGCGCATTATGGGTGAACTGATTTTGCCTCCACTTAGGTTCCGTCATGTGGGGACACCCTTTTTCTACCTGAACTGGGCCCGCATGTCACTTTTTTCATCTGTTCTGCAGGGAAGGGACATGTATTCTTATACTAATGATGGAGAAAAAATGATACGTTTTAAAAATATTGGTGTTCAAGTTGATATTCGCCTTGTACTCTTTTCCTACATGCAGTCCACTTTGTCCATCGGTTATGGAATTGCCCAGGGATATATAGATGAAACATCCAATTGGCACGACTTTAAGCCGGAGACGATGATCTCTCTTCAGATTTTGGATTGATGTGGAATTCGATCTAATCCTTAAGATAGCGGTCAGCCTTTTCCCGGCTGTTATTATGCTGTTAGTATTTATGTTTATGGATAGTTATAAGCTGATGGATATTAAAAGCGTGGTCGCCGCAATTGGAATCGGATCATTGGCTGCAGTTATATGCTATTTCGTAAATGATCCCGTTGTAGAAAATATTTCCCTGCAGTTAAATGCTAATGTGGATGATGTTTGGAAATACTACTCACGCTACGGAGCGCCAATCGTAGAGGAATTATTTAAGGGAGCTATATTGGTTTACCTCATTCGCGCCAGCAAAATTGGTTTTAATATAGATGCGGCTATATATGGCTTTGGTATTGGAGCTGGTTTTGCTATCATTGAGAATCTTTATTATGTGTATGTTTTGGGCGTGGAGACCAATCTAACTGTATTTGTTATACGCGGGTTTGGTACAGCCATTATGCATGGCGGAACCATGACCCTGTTTGCGATCATTGCAAAAACTATGACAGACAGGAAAATTTGGGGAAAATGGGGAGGTTTTATTCCTGGCTTTTTTACAGCCGCTGTATTTCATTCTTTTTACAATCACTTCTTTTTTAACCCGCTTATTTTAACTTTGTTGAATGTGGTTACAATCCCCATTATCTTAATGCTTGTATTTAAACGTTCCGAAAATTTTTTACAGAACTGGTTGGGTGTGGGCTTTGATACAGATCAAGATTTGTTGGACATGGTCAACCAAGGCAAGGTCGGGGACACCAAAGTTGGGGAGTATCTTCAATCTATCAAAAAAAGGTTCTCTGGGGAAGTTGTGTTTGATATGATTTGTCTTTTGAGAATACATCTAGAACTTTCCATGCGCGCTAAGGGCGTGCTTATGATGCGTGAGGCAGGTATGGATGTTGAACCAGACGAAGACCTTAAAGACAAATTCAACGAATTGAATTATCTAGAAAAAAACGTAGGCAAGACAGGTATGATGGCACTGTCTCCATTTTTACACCAGAGCAGCCAAGATCTGTGGCAGCTACACATGCTTGGAAAAGAGGTGAAAAACTGATCCTTTTCCCATGTAACAGGTGGCCATAAATGAATCATTGATTTAATTAAAAGCCAGCTGTTTACAGATCCCTAATAGGTTTTAAAATTGTAATTTAAACATTAGCATGAAACGCGGACAACAGATCCTTATTTTGACTGTAATAGTTCAGTGTACTTTACTGACTAGAGCGTTATCACAAACACACTGGGAGACAGCGATTTATGCAGAAGATACCTGGCGTTATTTTGTAGGTACAACAGCACCGCCCGCTAACTGGAAAAACCTGGATTTTGACGAAAATAATTGGTCTTCCGGCCTAGGTGGTTTTGGCTATTCTGATGGAGATGATAATACCACCATCCCAAATACATTGGCTGTATTTTTTCGCAAATCATTTCAAGTAGATGATCTTGATGAAATCCTGTCTGCTGCTGTCCACAGTGATTATGATGATGGTTTTGTTGCCTATTTAAATGGAGTTGAGATTGCTAGATCTTTCAATATGGGTACATCGGGATCAGTTGTGCCCTACGATCAAACCACAGATAGCGATCATGAAGCAGTTATGTATCAAGGCGGTGTACCTGATGTGTTTATTTTAGATTACAACGATCTTGATGGGTTATTACAAGAAGGAGAGAACGTATTTGCCGTTGAGGTGCACAACGTTAATTCCACGTCATCTGATATGTCCAGCCTGTTCTTTTTGTCCTTTGAGTTAAACACGGGTGTATCTTATTATGGCACTACACCAGATTGGTTTTATTTACCAACTGAATTTACCGAATCTCATTTGCCGATAGTCATCGTTAACACCGACGGTCAAGATATCCCAAGCGAAAATAAAATAACAGCTCATATGGGTATTATAGATAATGGCCCAGGAGAAACAAACCATCTTTCTGACCCTTATAACCACTATGATGGGCACATTGGCATCGAGTTGCGCGGTTCATCGACTTTGTGGTTTCCTAAAAAACAGTTTGCCGTTGAGACTAGAGACAGTCTTGGAGAAAATAATAATGTCTCGTTGTTCGGCATGCCAGAGGAAAATGATTGGATCTTTAATGCACCTTATACAGATAAATCACTTATGCGCAATGTGCTTATTTATAAGATAGCCCGGGACGCTGGACGTTATACCAGTCGCTCACATTATTTTGAGTTGGTGCTGAATGGAGATTATAGGGGCGTCTATGTTATGCTTGAAAAGATAAAGAGGGATAACAACCGAGTGAATATTGCTAAAATGAATCCTGATGATGTTAGTGGCGATGATCTTACTGGAGGCTATATAATTAAAATTGATAAATGGGATGGAGAAAACGTAGATGGCTGGTATTCTGAACCTCAATTAGGAAGTAACAGTGGATTTTATTATCAGTATCATTACCCCAAACCCGATGAAATCGTATCCGAACAACAGGATTATATAATTAATTATATAGACAATTTTGAACAGGTCATGATCAGTGAGAACTTCTCAGATTCAATTTCTGGTTATCCAAGCATTATCCATTGGGATTCATTTGTAGATTTTTTGATTATGCAGGAATTAACTAAGAATGTTGATGGTTATCGGCTTAGTAGCTATCTGCAAAAAGATAAGGATAGTAATGGTGGCCGCCTTGTCGCCGGACCCATCTGGGATTTTAACCTTGGTTTTGGTAACGCGGATTATTGTGAGGGAGGCGCAACAACAGGCTGGGCAATTGATTTTAATTTGATATGTTCAGGAGATTCATATCAAATTCCATTTTGGTGGTATTTAATTTGGTCTGACGAAAGTTTTCTATGGTCAGTACAGCAGCGCTGGTACGACCTGCGCCAAAATATGCTATCTAATGCAGTTATAAATACAGTTATTGATTCTTTGCGAGATCATATTGGCGTAGCCGCTGACCGCAACTTTGAACGTTGGCCGACACTGGGAGAATATGTTTGGCCTAATTATTTCATTGGAGACACATACGATGAAGAAGTAGAATATTTGCGAGACTGGATAATAACTAGGATGGAATGGATGGACAGCGAATTGCTTGCTATACACGGCAACACACATTTAGTCCCAAGGGTTTTTGCTCTAAACCCGGTGTTTCCTAATCCATTCAATCGCTTGGCATCAATTCGGTACTTACTACCTATTAATACTAATATTAAACTTGATGTATTCAACACAAAGGGAGTTCACATATATCGTCTTTTTGAGGGTGAAAAACGCGCGGGGATTCATACAACATCTTGGAACGGAAAAAATAATCATGGCCAGGATGTCAGTAGTGGGATGTATATAATATTATTAGAGGCTAATAATTTGCAATATAATAGATATCATAATACAGATAGCAAAAAAGTGATCTTTGTTAAATAAAATATTTGAAGATTTTTAACAGCTACAATACTTCCATCCCTCTTGCCGGGGATGGGAATTAGTAAAAAAACTTGACAGAGGTTTAAATCAATTCGTACAATATAATGCGCACGTAATAAACTGTATTTTGATAAAAAATAGATAAAAAGGAGCGTACCATGCAAAAGGGCAGTGTGAATAAAGTTATACTAGTAGGCCACTTAGGAAGTGACCCCGAAGGTCGATTTACAACGGGAGGCACCGCAGTAACTACGTTTAGTATAGCGACGAATGAATCCCGTCGCAATAGCGATGGCAATTGGGACGATCATACAGAGTGGCACCGCTGTGTGTTGTTTGGCAAACAAGCTGAAACAGCTGCAGAATATGTAAAAAAGGGTCAAATGGTATATGTTGAAGGTCGATTGCAAACACGATCATGGGAAGATAAAGATGGTGTTAAACGGTACTCAACAGAAATAGTTGGCAATTCATTCACTATGCTTGGTCGCCGTAGCGCAGATGAAGGCAGTAGTAGCTCTCCTCAGCCAGACGATGAAGATCTACCGTTTTAATTAGGGATAACAAAATAAAGATAAAAGAGAGGCCTAGTCCTCTTTATATATTTATTTTGTCACAAAAGATATAAAAAGTCCGGCCATGAAATCAGTACGTACAAAACTGGATTCTTATAAATTGTTGCCAAATTGGTTCCGTTATTTGACGAGCTATGTAAATTTATTATTAGCCAGCGTTCTAGTAAAAACTAATGTTCGTGGACGACAATACATTCCCAAGCAAGGTCCGTATATTATTGCTATTAATCATTTCCACATTTTTGATCCAGCCCTAGTTGCATATAGTATTCGTAAGCCGATCAGTTTCCTTGCTGCTAGCGATCAAGAAATAGAGTGGTATGTGATTTTAGCAGGGAAACTGTATGGATTTATACCCACAAACAGAACACACTTAGCGCCTTCAACAATTAAAAAAGCCAAACAGGCTCTTTCCCAAGGTGATATCCTAGGCATCTTTCCAGAAGCCACTGCAGATTTTGCGCTTCGGAAGCCGAAAAAAGGCGTAACATATTTATCTGTTAAATCGGCTTGTAAAATATTACCCATTGGCGTTGTCGGATTAGATGATATTTGGAATAATTGGTTGCGCGGAGTGAGGCCAAAAGTGTTTGTAAAGATTGGGAAACCATTTTCAGTGCCGGAGGAGTTTCCATCTGATAGGAAAAAAAGAGAAAAAATGCTCAGCGATATAGGCAATGATATTATGTGTCACATAGCTGCTTTATTGCCTGAGGATCGCCACGGGCACTACAATGGCAACCAGAAAATAAAACATTATAGGATCTGAATTATTCGGACTGTTTATTCATTATTAATATAACCATCCCAATGAAAACGATTAGTCCACCACCTAATACATAAAAAGGCGTTCTTTCCGCAAATAGTAGCCAGGCCAGGTAAGATGCAATAATTGGCTCTCCCAGTGGAACGGCAGCTATGACTGTCGGTGAGACGAATTTAACAGAATAACTGAATGCTGTGTGGCCTATGAGAGTTGGAACTAGCCCTAGCATAAATAACCAAAAATAATTGTTTATTGAATATCCCATAAGCTGGTTATCCAAAACAAGTGAACTGGCCAGGAGCACGATTGCTGATATGGTATACACCGTTCTTGTGTACGTTATAACCGGGGTGGATTTTCTTACTTTGGCTCCAATGATAAAGACAGAGCCTAGGAAAACAGCTGATAGTATTGCCATAATATTCCCTAAGCCTGTACCATTTACACTCCCAAGATCGTTACCTTGTACAATAATACCTCCAACCAAAATGATCAAAAGCGCTGTTATGGTGATCCAACTAAGTTTCCGTTTGTACCATAACCGTTCAAATAGTAACGTAAAAGCCGGTGCCACTATTCCCAGAATAGTAGTGTTTGCTATTGAAGTTAATTTTAAAGCGCTGAACCAGAAAATAAAGTGCATTGCTAGAAGAAAACCAGCGGCAACAATAAGTCGGATATTTTTTGGTTCAATCGATTCCTGAGGACGGATGGAACTATAGCCCCACAGCATGGCGCTAGCAAATATCATACGCCAAAATGCAATAACAACTGCAGGAACAAGCGGTAATAACCTTGCAATTACTGGAGAAGAGGATATTGCCAATAAGCCTATGAATAAGATGACATAAATCCATTTCATCATTTATTAATCACCAATAAACTTATTTTTTGATTGATACATATTCTTTCGGAACACGAAAGCTATTCATATTTAACGTTTCACTATCTAATCTGGTAATTTTTATACTCATACTGAAATTCGATTCTTTTTCATCTTTTTTATAACTTTTTATGCTGGCTTTAATTATTTCTCCTGGAATTTGATCCAATTTATATGGGACGTTTCTCATCTTTATCATCATGCTTGAGAAACCCTTACCTATAGGTGTAATTGTACTATCTGGTTTTCCCAATTTGAGTTCAAGAGCTCGGTTCAATGAATCTGCCAGTCGTAACGCTGGCAATTCTGAAACAGACCACTCTTCTAATATCAATCGATTGCCCTTCGCGCTGGTAAATGTGGTCACCCATTTATTACTTTGTTTACCAAAAATTATTATATCATTTTTCTCGGTCCGAGAAATATCCTCAACCGGATCATCATCTTCATCTGTTGCGGTAGTATCTTTTTTGTAAAGTGCTTTTTCAAATGGGACGGCCCAATACTCCTTATCATCAATATCGTATTTCCAGTAGTTGTTACTATTATTGTCAATTATTTTCCCCATAGATTCATTTACAAACATGCGCGCATAAAAACGCTCAGCTTTTGTAGTTTCAACAGAGTGTCTCATATTTGGACCGAATATGATCTTTTGTTCTCTGTTGATAGGGCCTACGTAGGGAACATAAAACGCCATAACAATTTCCATCGTTACTTGTTGCGATTGGGCCACTGTAACGCTATATGCACAAAGAATTATTAATCCCATTTTAATCATCCTGCGCGTAATTGGCTCAAGTAACAATACTAGTCTTTATAAAGAAAAATACTCTGTTATTTTACAATAAGGTGAGAGGTGTTCTGATGAATTTTTCCACCCTCTAAAATATAAACCGTCTGGTTGGCGGGTATATTTTCAAAAGCTTGATCCATTCCGCTGGGCCAAGAGACCTCGATTTTGTCAATTGATTTAACTGGGCCTAGTCCAAAATATATCTCTTTTGCATGGGCAGAAAAATATCCTTGACCAGATACAAGCGCCTGCTTGTGCTTTATTGATCCCGCCTTGATGCTTACAGTGGCGCCAAAACCATCACGGTTTGATTTTGTACCCTCTAACCGTACTTTGATCCAATTGTTATCACTTTCGGTCTCATTGTGAAATAGAATACCTTTACCTTGGTTGGGGTCGAAAATATTATTGCCTTGACCATCTTCCACCTGCTGTCCGTTGACTGTTACAAAAACGTCAACCCTACCGTCATTATCGTAATCAGCAAAAATTGCGGATCGATGAATACGATTACCCGTGGATAGCACACCAGATCTTTCGGAAATATCGGTGAATTGACCGCCACCATCATTTTCGAATAGAAGATTGGACTGGCGGTTGTCACCACTAACTGAATTTAAATGTCCGTTGGCGAAGAAAAGGTCCAGATCTGTATCATTATCAAGGTCAAATAGAACAGGTGCCCAACTTACTTTAGGCCAGGTAAGTTTGTGTAATAATGGTGATTCGAAATCATGTACAAACACCGCATTCCGCAGTTGGCCATCATTACTGCTTTTGTTATCAATTAATGTTGCTAAAGTATTGACTTCCGCCGCGAAGTTTGTGTATATCAAATCTGTTAAACCATCCTTGTTGAAGTCTCCCAGCGCTATCCCCATACTGCCGTCAGTGGTACTAAGTCCACTAGGACCAGAGAAGGGCTTAAATGTTCCGTCACCTCGATTAAGATAAAAACCATTGGCGTCTGTGTCGTTTGTAACAAATAGGTCGGGCAACCTATCTTCATTAAAATCGTTAAATACTACCTGCATCGATTTCCTGGATGCATCACCCAGCGTACCAGTACTTGCTGTTACATCGCTGAAAGTACCATCACCGTTATTTCTGTATAAAGTATTTGGTAATCCGCCAAAATCCATTGGAAACCGTAAACTGGAATACCGAGGTCGTCGCGAAAAGTCAACATATCCAGTGATATATAAATCTAAGTCCCCATCGTTATCGTAATCTCCCCAAGCTGATCCGCCATACCAAATATCCTTGATGCCTTCAGGAAACGCAATTGTACTTACATCTGAAAATGTTTTATCACCATTGTTTTGAAAAAGCTTAAAATTTCCATAATTAGAGACCAGCAGGTCCGGATAGCCATCGTTGTTATAATCAGCCGCTGCTACGGCCATGCCCTCACCATCATCTTCAGATCCCGAACTTTCTACACGGGAGAATTTCCCATTGCCATGGTTTTCATAAAGCGCATTGGTTATACTGGCATCTCCCTGACAATTAACAAGGTAAAGGTCCCAGTCGCCATCCCGATCATAATCAAACCAAGCCCCTCCAGACCCATTCATTTTTATTAAGTGAACGTTCGCAAATTCATCCAGAGTCATTAATCTACCGTTTGATTTCCAGTATTCTTTTTCTTGTTCAAAGACAAGGCTTAATCCTTCATTTGTTGCCGAACCCACTACAGTGGGTCCAATTTCACACCATCGCGGACGAGGAGCATAATGTACGAAGTCTATTCCAGCAGTAACGCTTCGGTCTTTCAGGGATATTGTAGATGCAGTCTGTGCCTGGATACCGGCAGCACCGAGAAATAGGATCGCAACTGAAAAAAAGAAATTAAAGTAATAAAGCATAATTCTATCTTTTCTCATCTATAATTGGCTGTCTAGATACCATATAATCAATAATTTACTTTTTAACTGTTATACTCGCTTCATTTATTATTCTTTTTATATCTACATCATCTATTATACTTGATGACAAAGGTATAAAATCGAATTCCACCGTATTTGTCGCACTGGCCAATTTTTCTTGGGCTAATTCCAATTCTGTTCTTATTCTCTTGATTCTTTGTGACATATCGTAATTCCCCGCATACATTTTTTCTAAATTCATTGACGATCCTCCACGAAGTAAATGTAATGTTTCCTTAATAAACTTTTCTCTTTCTATTAGCATACTAATATCTTTCAAGGATGAATCAATATTGGCGATACGTGTTTTTATTGTTACAAGGGCCCTCCCAAACTCCCCTACTTTATATAAAAATGGACCCCTCTCGGGAGGTTGTGTTTTTCTTGGGACACCCTTGTGTCCGCTGATAATCATGAAATCGGCTTCTACAAGCGCTTCTCTTGTAACTACCGCGGCATCAAATGATCCATTAAATAATATTACCTGATAATCTGATTGGTTCGCTAATACTTCCAAGAGATCTTTACCGGTCTGGATTGGATCTTTAATTCCATATTCCACCGAACTATTATCTAATAAATTATTCGTTAACCCAATTATAGCTACAATAATTCCATTTCGTTCAACGGTGGTAAATGGCTTGAAAACAGGTTTCCCCGATCGCCTGTAAACAATGTTAGCTGATATGAATGGAAATTCCGCTGCCTTTTCTAGGTTACTGATATTAATTGCATTGGCCAGGTCTTGTGCACCAATGTTAAGCGCATCATAGCCAATTTCATTATAACATTTGATAAGA
>Ga0208522_1000955_pt1 | contig 19066 bp, 19 predicted proteins | sample ETNtaG_25_FD_185763 | JGI IMG/M metagenome (GOLD analysis project Ga0208522, IMG submission 185763) | Marine microbial and viral communities from oxygen minimum zone, Eastern Pacific Ocean - ETNP201302SV86 (SPAdes) (version 2) | ecosystem: Environmental > Aquatic > Marine > Oceanic ... | reverse complement strand
TCATGGAACAGTGTGGTGTGGAACTGGTGGAAATGCCAAGGAACAGAGAGAATTCCTTCTGTTGCGGTGCCGGAGGAGGTCAGATATGGTTGCAGGAACATGCCGATATGACTCAGCGCCCAAGTGAGCAGCGTATTGAGGAAGCCGTCGGTCTTGGTGTCGGTACTTTCACCGTAGCCTGTCCCAAGGATATGAATATGTATTCTGACGCTGTTAAAACTTCGGGTAGTGAAGGGAGGATGGAGGTAAAAGATATTATCGACTACGTCATTGAGGCCATGGATCTTCCTGAACTGGCGACTGGGGAGGAAATCGCTGAGGGGTAATGGGAAGTTCCGTTGATGAGAATGACAGTAGACAGATCAGCATTAAGAATTGTATTTTACCTGAAACTCTTTGGTGTGATACAGATCAACACCTCTGGCTTCGTCCGGAGAACGGCGGCAGTATCCACGATTGGACTGACAGACATGGCGCATGTAGCTCTACTACTGGGATTCGGGATATGCGGCCTTTGCCTAATACACCGTGATTCCGGGGATTATTCGGGAAGTATAGAGGATTTATTTGAAGATTGAATAAGCCACAGAGAATGAGATATATTTTTCTTTCCATTTTAACTCTATCACTTAATTTCCTCCTTTTACCTCTATCAAAGCCTGGTTTAACCCAGGCAAACGCTTTTGAACCTTACATCCTTCTTGGAGAAACGGGAAAAAACTTTGACGGTACTAGAGAAGCTATTATCCAAAAATTCTTTATGAATGATGTGGAAATCCTGGGCAAATACAGGCCCGTTGATGATTCCAGAAGATACATGTTCATTATAACTACGAAACATCTCAAAAAGGCCGCCCGAAATGGTGGTGACTATGGACTTTTCCTCGGAGCTTTACACTTGGCTTTGGATATGAAAGGAGATATGGTTTATCTCTCTGTTCCGAATATCGATTACTGGGGGAATCTTTACTTGCGAGATGATTTTGAAAAAGTGGGCAAAGCAGTTGGGGAGTTTAAAACAGACCTACCCCGTTTGTTACCAAAATTGAGAGGAAGATTCATGCGTCCTTTTGGAGCGGCAGAGCCACTCACGTCGGAAAAGCTGAAAACCTACCGGCATTCTCGCCGTTACCCCACCCTTGATGAAATGATTGAACTGGGGCAGTTTGAACAACACGCCGACGCTGTTAAGTTTGTGGAAGAAGGTTTAAAGGGCTCCGAAGGATTGAAAAAATTGTATAGGTTTGATGTCATTCGGAAGGATGCCACACTGTTTGGTGTTCAGATTCCTCAGGAAAGTGAAATTGCAGAAATATTGGATTGGGAGGAACGAAAAAGAACCCCCTTTTACCCTTGGCAAATTGCCGTGGTAAACGGACGAGTCTTTGCCCCGGCGCCCCTTTTCCGAATCCCCGCAGGGTTTCCCGATCTGACCCGTCGGCAGGTCTCTAAACTAAAAAAACTGGCAAAACGTATTGAAAACTCTGTTATGGAGTTAGCAGGATGAACCTCGGTTTTCTCATCGACAACAGAAAGTGCATCGGCTGTCATGCCTGCACCGTAGCGTGTAAGTCTGAGCACGAAGTGCCCATCGGTGTGAACCGGACATGGGTGAAATATGTGGAAATGGGGGCGTATCCTGACACCCGGCGCCTTTTCTCTGTGTTGCGCTGCAACCACTGTGAAGTTGCTCCTTGCGTTGAAATCTGTCCCACCAGCGCCCTTTACACCCGTGACAACGGCATTGTGGACTTTGATACTCAGCGGTGTATCGCCTGTAAATCGTGCATGCAGGCGTGCCCATACGACGCTCTCTACATCGATCCCGATGCCCGGGTGGCTGAGAAGTGCAATTTCTGTGCTCATCGGATTGAGATAGGGTTGGAGCCGTCTTGTGTAGTGGTCTGCCCTGAAGAGGCCATCGTATTTGGCGATCTTGGAAGTGATAATTCGAAAATTTCGCAGTTGGTCGCCAATGAGTCTGTCACCGTCCGGAAAGCCGAGAAGGGAACAGAGCCGAAACTCTATTATATTAACGGTGATGATGCTTCACTGAACCCGTCTGAGGCCCAGCCTCATGATCAGTACCTCTGGAGCGAACAATACAAAGGGGTAGGCCATTTTGCACGGTTTGCTGAAGAAAAGGCCGACGAAAAAGATTCCAACGATTTGCTGATTCAACTTGCCATGGAAGTCGGAACTAAAACAGATAACGGCCATACTGATCAGACAATTGTTGATACATTGCGGTCCGGTGATCCCCGCCGCGTTTATGACAGCCCCAGCAAGGGGATCCTCTGGGGATGGGAAGTGGGCGGCTACATCTGGACAAAAGCCGTCGCCACAGGGCTGTTCATGGTGGCTGTGTTTGGTCAGTTGACAGGCTGGCTCGATCTGACGCTGTCACAGGAACGAATGGTTCTCTGGACGTCCATGATATTTTTGGTTTTGACGGGGTGCCTCCTGATCATGGATCTCGATCAGCACAAGCGATTCCTCTACGTGCTGTTGAGACCAAACTGGACTTCATGGGTGGCGAAGGGGGCGTTTCTTATCACAGGATTCGGAGCAGTCCTAGCCCTGCTTATTTTGGATGCCTATATTGGTTTGGGCGAGTTCATAGCGCTAAAACTGATGGGCCTGATACTTGCTCTATTGTCATCCCTCTATACTGCTTTTCTGTTGGCCCAGGCTAAGGGGCGCGATCTCTGGCTGTCTCACTTGGCGCCTTTCCAGATGGTTATTCACGCCATGCTGGCCGGCGGTGCCGGTATGGCCCTCCTTACAGGGGGAATTACCAGAGAGCTGGCTTTTACCATGTCGGGCCTCCTCCTTTTCAATCTTGGAATATTTACTATAGAACTGACCTCTTCCCGGCTCACCGATGATGCCCGGACCGCTGCTCAAATGATTCTCAAGGGTCGGTATGCCAAACATTTCTGGGCGTCCGTCTTGGTGGGACGGGTGGTGCCTCTAATCATTCTTTTTTCAGGACAAAACACCATTCCCCTTTGGATTGTTATGGCGGTTCTCCTGGCCGGAATTCTGGTAACGGAACACATCTGGATCCGCGCACCTCAACTTATTGCTTTGAGTTAGCTTTTGACTACCAGCCTGAAAAAATCGTTAATAGAAAAAGCGTGTGAGTCGCTGGGTATTCTGGAAACCATTGAACCCACGGCAGGCGGACTGCCTGTTTCAGAGGGTGATTTCTCCAAATATCCGCCGCCCGAACAGTGGCACGACTGGACGGAATACGACGCCAGTTCCTGGCCCCGGCGCCAGAAGAAAAACTATTCCATCGTCCCTACCACCTGCTTCAACTGTGAAGCGGCATGCGGACTGCTGGCGTATGTGGATAAGGATTCCGGCAGGGTAAGGAAGTTTGAGGGGAATCCCCACCATCCTGCCAGCCGGGGCCGCAACTGTGCCAAAGGTCCCGCCACCATCAATCAGATCAACGATGATGAACGAATCCTTCATCCTTTGAAAAGAAAAGGGGAGAGGGGTTCAGGTCAGTGGGAGCAGGTATCGTGGGAAGAGGCGCTAAACGATATTGCCGGACGGATGCACAATTCCCTGAAGGCTCAGCGCCACAATAGCATTGTCTATCATGTAGGTCGTCCCGGACACGAGGGTTACGCCGAACGTGTGATCCAGTCCTGGGGTGTGGACGGCCACAATTCTCACACCAACATCTGCTCCGCCGGTGCCCGTACAGGCTACGCCCTGTGGCACTTTTTTGACCGCCCGTCGCCTGACTACACCAACGCTCAGACAATTCTTCTCATCAGTTCCCATCTTGAAACAGGGCACTATTTCAATCCCCATGCGCAGCGAATTGTGGAGGGAATGATGAAAGGGGCCAAGCTCATCGTCATGGACCCGCGCCTTTCCAACACTGCCAGTATGGCTGATATCTGGCTGCCAACGTATCCCGGCTCGGAAGCGGCCGTTTTGCTGGCCATGGGAAAGATCATCCTGGATGAGGGGAAATACGACAGACAGTTCATGGAAACTTGGGTGAACTGGCATGATTACCTCCAAACGGTTCATCCCGGCGATGAGGTCACCTTTGACAATTTCATCAGATGTATCAAGGAAGAATATGTAGAATTCACTCCGGAATTTGCCGCCCGGGAGGCCGGAGTGGAGGCGGAAAAAATTGTTGAAGCAGCACAGCACGTGGCGGAAGCGGGAACTCAGCTTGCCGCTCATAACTGGCGCTCCGCTGGCAGCGGTAATTTGGGCGGATGGCAGGTGTCCCGGTGTCTCCATTTACTCAACGTCCTTACCGGGAGTGTGGGGACGGAGGGAGGTACGTCACCCAGCGGCTGGAACAAGTATAAACCGAAATTCTTTGACACACCGCCGGCACAAAAGTTCTGGAATGAACTCCAGTATCCCGTGGAGTATCCTCTCGCCCATCACGAACTGAGCTTTCTCCTGCCGCACTTCCTCAAAGACGGCCGGGGGGAATTGGATGTTTACTTTACTCGTGTCTTCAATCCTGTCTGGACGTACCCTGACGGTTTCAGCTGGGTTGAAGTACTTAGAGATGAATCAAAGATTAAATGCCACATAGCGTTGACACCTACTTGGAATGAAACAGCTTACTGGGCCGATTATGTTCTCCCTATGGGACACGCTAGCGAGCGGCACGATCTAAACTCCTACGAAACCCACTCGGCTGTCTGGATCGCTTTTCGTCAACCGGTGTTGAGAGAATTTTCTCGCCGCGAAGGAAAAGAAGTTCAATTCACCCACGAGGTTAATCCCGGCGAGGTGTGGGAAGAGGACGAATTTTGGATCGAGCTTTCCTGGAAAATGGACCCCGACGAATCTTTGGGGATCCGGGATCATTTCAAATCACCCTATCGCCAGGGTGAAAAGATCAATATAGATGAATATTATCAATACATTTTCGAGAATGTTCCCGGACTACCTGAAACGGCACAGAATGAAGATCTTTCTCCGCTGGAATACATGCGGAAATACGGCGCTTTTGAGGTGGAATCTTCCTCGTATGCCAAACATTTGAGCAGTGTCAACAGTGAGGATGCTGAAATGAATGAATTCGGCCAGTACGTCAGAGACGGTAAGGTAGTGGCGATTTGTGACAACGGTTCAGCGGTAGCGGGCTTCCCCACACCGTCCAAAAAGCAGGAATTTTATTCAAAGACCATGGTCCAGTGGAAATGGGAGGACCAGACTATTCCAGGCTACATCAAAAGCCATATCCATCCTGATAGTCTTGACCGTTCCAAGAATGAATATGTTCTGGTGCCCACATTCCGCCTGCCCACACTGATCCACAGCAGGTCAGGCAATGCCAAATGGCTGGCGGAGATTTCCCACAGGAATCCTGTCTGGATGCACCCTAAGACAGCCGCTCACATCGGATTGCAGCGGTCCGGCAATCTTGTGAAAGTTGAAACAGATATTGGTTATTTTATCGATAAGGTATGGATCACAGAAGCCATTAAACCCCATGTGGTTGCCTGTTCGCACCACATAGGTCGCTGGCGCAGAGACCAAGACCCTTCGGGTAACAGCTGGATGACTTGTACAGTAAAAATTAAAGAATATAGAGACGGAAAATGGAAGATGGAACTTTTGGATATGGTTCACCCTTTTGCAAGTGATGATTCAGATTCGAAAAGAATATGGTGGAGAGACGGCGGTGTCCATCAGAACATTACTTTCCCTGTCCATCCCGACCCTGTTTCAGGGATGCATTGCTGGCATCAGAAAGTGAGGCTCTCCCTTCCCGGTCCGGATGAAAAATATGGTGATATTCAGGTAGATACGAACAGGTCCTTTGAAATCTACAAAGAGTGGTTGAAAATGGCTCGTCCTGGCCCTGGTCCCAACGGCCTGCGCCGGCCGCTTTGGATGGCGAGAACACTCCGGCCGGCTGATGAAACCTACTATACAGATTAGGAGAATGGGCACTATAGTGAAACAAATCTCGTGATCTTAAACATTATCTATTGGGCCACTCAACGCAAGTGGCTGCTTATCTCTCTTCTTCTCGCTACTGTTCTATACCTGTTGCCTACGCCGCAAGGCTTGACGGCTGAAGGGTACCATACCATCATCATTGTTCTTTCCACCATTCTTCTGATCGTTTTTGAGCCCATTCCGCTCCCTGCAGTGGCTATGCTCATTCTCGTATTCCAGGTGCTGTTCGGCATCGCTACGCCAAATCAGGTGGCATCTTCTTTTATGAGTGATGCAGTTTTTTTCATTATGGGGTCCCTCATGTTGGCAGTGGCCATCGTTTCTCAGGATCTGGATACGCGACTTGCCTTGGGAATTATCAATATTACAGGGCACAAGACCTGGCGTATCATCGCCGGTTTCGTTGCTGTCTGTGCACTGCTGTCATCATTTATCGGTGAACATACAGTGACAGCCATGATGATGCCTGTAGGTTTGACGCTGGTAAGACACACTAGTCGCGATCCAAAAAAGGTCGCTGGACTCACTTCTCTCATCCTTTTTTCAATTGCATACGGCAGTGCCATGGGTTCCATAGGGACACCTTCCGGCGGCGGCAGGAACGTCATTATGATCGGCTATCTGTCACAGTTTGGTATGGGCAATCTCTCCTATCTGGATTGGATGAAATATGCCTACCCCATACTTCTTATTGAGATTCCTCTCGCCATCATGATTCTGTGGTGGACATTTCGCCCTGAAAAAACGATTCTTGATTCAGCTGTGAGAAAACTGAAGGTACAGGTTGCAAAATCCGGCCAGATTACGGGAAGTCAGATAACCGCTATGGGAGTGTTTGTCTTAGTCTTTCTTGGGTGGGTTTTTCTCAGCCCAAAGATTGGTCTTGGCATTGTGGCGCTCATGGGTGTTGTTTTATATCTTGCCATGGGTCTGGTGGAGTGGCAAGATTTGAATCGGAATACCAACTGGGGTGTCATCATGCTTTTTGGTTCGGCCATCTCTATTGGGATTCAAATGAAGGATACCGGCGCAGCGCTCTGGGTGGCGAACAATGTTATCGAAGGACTCCAAGTGATTACTTCCAATGTTGATTTTTCCAGATCTTTCGTCTCGATTTTTCTCACTGCGGGATTGACAAATTTTCTCAGTAATGCAGCTACGGTCGCTGTGCTTGGACCGATTGTTTTGAACATGGGCGGTAATGCAGTTATGGTTGCACTCTCAACCGCATTAGCCTCGGCGTTCGCCTATCTCACCGTTGTGGCATCCCCAACCTGCATGATCATTCATTCCAGCGGACTGGTAAAACCGTCGGATTATCTCAGGGCTGGCTGGAAAATGACTGTCATGTCCATTGCTGTCTTGCTGCTTTTTATTCATCTGTTTTGGCCCTTAATGGGATAATTGTATATTGAACAAATGAAACCGACATTACTTATGATGGCAAACACTCCATTCATAATCCCCATAAGGTTATGAAGTTCCTCTTAGCGGTCAGCAGTCAGGAATTTTCCGAATCCACCCTGCGGATGGGGTCAAAGGTAGCCAAGTCATTCGGCGCTCAGTTGGCGGTGGTCTATGTAGGTCCTAAGCCGAAAGAACTTTACGCCGGCCGAGTTTCCCTTGCCCGGGATACGTTGGCAAAGTGGGAGATCTATCACCCTGGGGTTGAAGTGTTGAGGTGGGCATTCGACGATCTCAAAACATCCGGTTTTCTGGAGAATTCGGATGATAACGGATTCAATCCTCTCAACATGGTAGAGGAGAAAGGTCGATACCGAATGGCCTTACCCGGAAGCTATGGTCAGGATATAGATCTCATTTTGCGGGAAGGTGACATTGTCGATGAACTCCGCCGGGAGTGTAGTGAGGATGAATATATGGTGTCTATTATAGGGGGAAGCAAAGGGAGGAATATGGCCCACGATCTGCTCCAGTATCTCCCCACTTCTGTGCTGGTGATGAAGAATGTAGACCTAGACCGCCACTACAGAATCCTTCTTTGTGTGGATGACTCTTCCGCTACCGACCGGGCTGTCCGCTTCGGTGCCACGATTGCTAAACAGATGAATTTTCCTGTTACTATCATGACCGTCTCAAAGACAGAAGAATTTGGGCCGGGTTACAGCGGGGCGGCAGAAGCAGCATTGCAACATCTTGAGTCTCAACAGGTAGATCATGAACAGAAATTCATCACGGGCGATCCGGTTAATACTTTTATTGAAACGGCTGGTGAAGATCATCTCATTGTTATGGGTTCCTCCAGCAAGTCCGCCCTTGTTAAATTCTTTTTGGGAAGCAAACCAATGAAAACTCTGGAAAAAGCAAATTGCCCAATTCTGGTAGTGAGGGATAAGTGATGTTAAAGGGCAGCTGGAAAGAACGTTATGGAGACTGGGCGCTGGTGACAGGAGCTTCTGCCGGTATCGGTGAGGAGTTCTGTCGTCAGCTCGCTGAAAAAGGAATGAACATTATTTTGGTAGCACGTCGAGGAGACCGCCTGAAGGAGCTGGGGGAAGAGCTTTCATTGAATTTTGGCGTCAGTACCCGGGAGGTACCCATGGACCTCATTTTACCGGACGCTGCTGAAAAAGTCGACAATGCAGTTGCTGATCTTGAGGTAGGACTGCTAGTGAATAATGCGGGCTTTGGCCATTTGGGACGTTTCCACAAGAAAAGTGCTGACCGGGACGCAGATATGATTAAGCTCAACTGTCTTGCTCCTGTGGAGCTGACACATAAATTCCTGCCGAAAATGGTCGACCGAGGGCAGGGTGCTGTTATTTTTGTGGCATCCATGGCCGCTTATCAGGCAACGCCTTTTTTCTCTGTTTACAGTGCTACCAAAGTATTTAACCTTTTCCTGGGCGAAGGGCTTTGGCAGGAATACAAGAAATTGGGTATTGATGTCATGGCTCTCTCGCCAGGCTACACAAAAACAGAATTTCAAAGAGCAGCGGGACTGAATGAAGATGTGGGGGGGATTCTTTGGGAGACCCCTGATAATGTTGTTACAACAGCTCTGAAAAACCTGGGTAATAAACCGTCTGTCATTCATGGTGGCTTGAATCGGTTCCTGGCATTTGCTGGACGTATAGTCCCAAGGAAATGGTCTATTGCGGTGGCGGGAATGGTTAATAAATCCCAGCCTTAAACCGTGTGCAGATTTCTGGCTTATCGAGGTGGGTCCATTCAAATGGATAAGCTGCTCTACCGACCTGAGAATTCTCTTATTCATCAAAGTTTTATGGCACGGGAAAGAGAGGAGCCGCTCAATGGTGACGGTTTCGGTGTTGGGTGGTACACACCTGAAATAGAACCGACACCAGCAGTGTTCACATCCATCCAGCCGGCCTGGAACAATAGAAACCTCAGGAATCTTTCTCCAAAAATCTGTTCCAGTTCAATTTTTGCACACGTCCGGGCCGCAACACACGGAAGAGTTTCGGAAGCAAACTGTCACCCTTTTCAGTACGGGAAACTTCTCTTTATGCACAATGGCGCCATTGCCGGTTTTAATGTTATCAAACGGGCGCTCAGGATGCGCCTGTCCGACGGCATCTACGACTGGATCAAAGGAGATACCGATTCAGAGCATTTTTTTGCTCTAATTTTGCAACATCTTGATGCCCATGCTAAACTGACAGTGGGTGAAATTGCTGATGCGTTCATCAAAGCTTTGGTGGAACTGACTGAATTATTGAATGAGCACAGCATCGACCGTCCTTTTTATATGAATGGTTTGTTAAGTGACGGGGAGCGGATTGTAGCAAGCCGTTATGTTTCTGATGAAAATGTAGAGCCTCACACCCTTTATTTTTCAGACCGTGGAAGTTTTGAGTGCGATGACGGAATCTGCCATATCGTTCATGGAAAATCGGAGAATGATTGTATTATGATTGTATCAGAGAAGTTGACAGATGTAGCCGAAGATTGGCACCCCGTTCCCAAAAATCATATGGTTATGCTAGATAAGGATTTTAGTCAGTCAGTGAAACCTGTTGAACTATGACTGTCTGAGGTATGCCGTGGACCACGGAAAATATTCATCTCCTTTTCCTTCATTTTCCTATAGCACTTTTTTCAACAGGATGGGCTTGCGACTTTATTGGTGTTTCATTCAGCAACCGGTCGGCCACTGATGCTGGGTGGTGGTGCTTGCTTTTCGGCCTGGTCAGTTCACTGTTTTCTGTGGGAACCGGCTTTCTCGCTGACCGTCTGTACGGCCACATGACACTCCCTTTCCCTTTTTTCGAGACACATGGCGCTCTGCAAATAGCTGCCTGTTTAATTTTTTTTGGCCTGTTTATGTTCCGTTTCAAGAATGGTCAGCAGCTACCGGAAGGGAATCTCCGTTCTGTGTATCTTTTAGTAGCTGGTGTCGCTGTGGGTTTGCTTTTCTACGGCGCCCATCTGGGTGCACAGCTGTCCGGCCGGATCTGAAGGTGATTGCGCCGGCCGTAAACTCCCAATACAGTCCAATATAAAAACTGCCGGCATGAAATTCGATCACATTCTCTGCCACTATTCAGAAATTGGCCTTAAAGGTAAAAACAGAAGATTCTTTGAGGATCGGCTTCGGAAAAATATTCTAGAAGCAATAAAGATCCGTTGTGTCGATTCATCTGTATCGGTCAAACGTTATCACGGAAGGTTGGTTATTGAATTGAAGCAAAAGGGCGCGGACTTGGACTGCATCGAGGAGGCACTGAAAGATGTCACGGGGCTTGCTTACTTTGCACCAGCATTCGAATCGAAGCAAGATTTGAATACCCTCAAGAAAGACGCACACGCATTATTCTCCAATTCAAACTTCGAATCATTCCGAATAACTGCCCGGCGCGGCAGCAGTAACATTCCGTTGAAAGTGAGAACGGTAAATGATGAAGTGGGTACCCATATTGTTGAGACCATGAAGAAAAAGGTTAACCTTACTCAACCGGACGCCAACTGTTACGTCGATATGTTTGAAGACAGGGCATTTGTATATCCTGAAAGAATTCCCGGTCAGGGAGGTTTGCCAGTGGGCGTTAGCGGAAAAGTGATTGCCATGCTTTCCGGTGGTATCGATTCCCCTGTGGCGGCCTATCTGGCCATGAAACGGGGCGCCAAAGTTATATTTGTACACTTTCACTCGGTGCCATATACGACACCGGCATCCATTGAGAAAGTACGGGAAATGATTACCACACTGAACCGCTTCCAGTTTAGGTCGAAACTTTATCTGGTTGAACTGGCTCCTATTCAGAAACAGATCATGACGGACACAGCGCCCCGGTACAGAGTTCTCCTTTACCGCCGGTTCATGTTCAGGATTGCTGAGCAAATTGTCGGGAAAGAAAACGCCCACGCACTGGTAACAGGAGAATCACTGGGGCAGGTTGCTTCACAGACCCTGGAAAACATAGAAGCAGTAGGACGGGTAACGAATATGTCCATCCTCCGTCCTCTCATTGGATTTGATAAACAGGAGATCATAGACAGAGCACAGGACATCGACACCTACGATATCTCTATCCAGCCTGATCAGGACTGCTGTTCACTCTTTGTCCCCAAACGTCCTGCCACGAAAGCCCGATCTGAACAGTTAATAAAGCAAGAAAACTCACTTAACGTTGAAGAACTTGTTGAAGCAGGTGTGGAATCAGCCTCAGTTGAGATTATCGACTGAAGAATATCTTGAACTGACTGAAAGATTAAAAAACCTCTTGATAGAAAAATTAGACAGTCTTATCTTTAAAGAGGATATGGAGGTCTAGTTTCTTGATATTTTCAAAATCAGCTGAATACGCAATACAGGCTATGATCTATCTGGCGGAAAAACAGGCTACGATAAAACCTGAAAAATCAATTATGGTACGAGAAATTGCGGAAGCTTATTCCATACCAGCCCAATTCTTGGCGAAAATTACCCAAACGTTAGCAAAGCATCATCTTCTTAACACGACACGAGGCAGGGGAGGGGGAATCAAATTGTCCCGGCCGGCTTCAACCATATTTTTACCGGAAATCGTACACGCCATAGATGGCCCTCCAGCAGAACAAGATGAGTGTATCTTCGGTCTGGACCTCTGTACTGATGATCAGCCGTGTCCTTTCCACCATCAATGGAAACCGATCCGTAATGATATCCGTACCATGATGGCGACCGATAATTTGGCCAGACTGGCAAAACGGGTGGCCGAAAAACATGGTGAAATGAATTCAAAAAAAGGCTAAAAGAGTTGCTAATACATAGTATTAGCAGGTCTAATTTGGTAGGTAAAAATAAAGTCTTATAACTTTATAATAAGAGAAATAAAAAAATATTGTTTAAATGTGATAAATATGTCTCAATATCATATGATCGGTTTAAAACTTGTCGGTATTCGGGGAAGTTCTCTCCTTTATCCCCTTCATGTGCCCCTCAAGGACAAAAGGAACGGGCAGGTCAGTTCTATTGCTCCCCGCAAATGTTCTGATCAGCTGATCCAAAACAACTCCGAATACCGGCGTATTATTCATTTAGTGAGCTAGGATGATGTTTTGTTTCCTGCTAACAATGGTTAGAATAGGAGCATTGGGAAGGAGAAGCAAGCGGCGTCTGGGTATAATTGGCGTCAAGTAATTCTGGGGATGGGTGAGAAATTGGTCTCGGACAGATTTGCAGATGCCCGGGAAGACGATTCCTTTACGCCGCAAGCTTTCATAAGCCGTTACAGGTTCATCGTAGCAGGGAAATTTGATGGTTGGTTCATTTATGATGGCCAGTAGTGCAAACATTGCCGGTGCATGGCGGAATCTCCTTTCTTTCATTCCTACCAATGCCTCCCCGTTTAGGAAGGAAAGGCCAGATTGTCATACTTCGAGTCTCATATGTCAATCTGTACTTCTTGAAGATTTCTTGTGCACCGGCGAAGATTTATTCTGCAAGGTCATATAAACCAAATCGCACTGAGAGGATTTTTTCTGATAGCAAAAAGAAAATACAAGAACGGAAAGAACAGTATATTCAAAGTATCGGGAATTAGCAACGCTTCCTTCAATATAGAATGCTGAAATAAAACCGAGAGGTATAACCTATGAAGCAGTACTTCAGTAAGATTAATCAAGTTATAACAAAGGCAGTCTGGGGAATATGGTTTTTGGATCCACCCAAGGATGTATCACTGGACGGTTACAGGATAGATAACACCATTCAGTACACTGATACAGTCATTACGTTCTACTTTTCTGTGGTCGTCCTGGCTCTTGTTTATTTCGTTTTTAAATATCGTTCTCGCCCTGGTCACAATGCTCAGTATGATCGTGGAGACAGCAAGAAGAATCTGATTGCCACTGTGGCGATGGGTCTTCTGGTTTTCTTTTCTATCGATGTGGTCATAGAGGCCATGTCGTTCAAGGATCTGAAAGAGGCTTTCTGGAAATTTCCAAAAGGATCCGACGTTGTCCGTATTGAAGTGATGCCACAGCAGTACGCTTGGAACGTAAGGTATCCCGGACCCGATGGTGAGTTCGCCACTGAGGACGATATTGTCCCGCCTCTTAATCTGATGCACATTCCTGTGAATAAACCTGTGGTTATACAGATCGCGCCGTGGGATGTCATCCACTCCTTTTACCTTCCCAATTTCCGGGTGAAAGTGGATGCCACACCGGGAATGATTAATGCAATGTGGTTCCAGGCCACGGAAACTGGGGAGTTTGAGATTGCCTGCGCCGAGTTGTGTGGAAACAGCCACTATCGGATGAAGGGATACCTGACGGTAGAGTCTGAAAGTGATTACAATGCGTGGCTAACTAGTTTGGCTGATGAAGATGATGAGTGGGATGAGTGGGATGAATGGGATGAAGATCCCCTCGAAGAAGTAACAATCCCTGAGGATTGGGGATGGCCATGGAAGGAGATTAGATAATGAGTACGAACAGTGAATCATTTCTGACCAAGTACATATTCTCCACCGATCATAAGGTGATCGGGAAGCAGTTCATATGGTTGGGGATTTTCTTTCTCTTTTTCGGTGGCTACCTCTCTTTGCTTATGCGGTGGCAGCTGGCTTATCCGGAACAGGCTGTACCGTGGTGGCTGTCTTGGGGAATCTTCTTTAAAGATGCCGGTGGTATTATTGATCCCGACACCTACAATCAGCTATTCACTATGCACGGAACAATCATGATTTTTTGGGCGGTTACCCCCATTCTCATTGGTGGATTTGGGAATTATGTGATTCCACTTCAAATTGGTGCGCCTGACATGGCTTTCCCAAGGCTTAACATGATCTCTTTTTGGACTTGGATTCTTTCCAGTGTTGTTCTTCTTGCATCTTATTTGTTACCTCAAGGGCCTGCAGCAGGAGGGTGGACGTCATATCCTCCATTGAGTTCACCTATGGGGGGAATCCCTGGAGAAGGGCAAACTTTATGGACTCTGGCGCTGGTACTAATGGGTACAGGTAGCATCATGGGAGCTATAAACTATATCATAACAGTAGTGCGGATGAGAGCTCCTGGAATGACCTACTTTCGAATGCCTCTTACAGTCTGGGGTCTCTGGCTCACCTCTATTATGAACGCTGTTTTTGTGCCGGTGATCGCGGCCGGGCTTATCCTTTTGTTGCTGGATCGTGTTTTAGGAACAGAATTTTTTGTTGCCGGTGGATTGGCCAGCGGTCCCGGAGGAGATCCCCTTCTTTATCAGCACGTGTTCTGGATTTTCGGTCACCCGGAAGTCTATATCCTTATTCTTCCCGTCTGGGGAATAGTATCAGACTTGCTGGCGGTATTCTCTCGGAAGCCTGCTTTCGGTTATAAAGTGACAGCTATCTGTATGAGTACAATTTGTGTACTCAGTTCAATTGTCTGGGGGCACCACATGTATACCACAGGTATGAGTCCACTTTTGGGAAAGGCTTTCATGTTTCTGACACTGCTCATTAGTATACCGTCATCTATTTTCTTTCTGAATTGGCTGGCGACCCTTTGGAAAGGGAATCTGCATTTCGAGCCACCCATGATTTATACCATGGGCGTGGTTTGGGTTTTCGCCATAGGCGGTTTAACTGGACTATATAATGCGACAGTCACCTCAGACATATACTTGCATGATACCATGTTTGTGGTGGGGCATTTTCACTTTACCTTGGCGGCAACCCTCGTATTAGGCCTGTTTGCTGCGATTCATTACTGGTTCCCGAAAATGTTTGGGAGGGAAATCAACAGAACGATGGCTAATATCCACTTTTGGGTCACGTTTGTAAGTATGAATTTTGTATTCTTCAATATGATGGTTTTGGGCTACGCAGGCCATCATCGGCGACTCTACAACCCCATGGAGTTCGATTTTCTGAAGCCACTGCTTGGACTCAACGAGTGGATAACCTGGTTTGCTATTATTAATGGTGTAATTCAACTGCTTTTTATCTTCAATTTTGTCTGGTCAATGTTCAAAGGAAAGGTAGCGGAACGAAATCCATGGGGTGCCTCTACGCTGGAGTGGACTCTCGATGCGCCTCTTCCGCATGGCAACTTTGCACAAACACCTACAGTCTACAGCAGACCTCACGAGTACAGCCATCCCAGCTTAACAGATACGGACTGGGTACCGCAGTCGGAACCGATACCGGGGACCGCCTGAGATGGAGAGACAATCTAAACTTTCATCGATACCGCGGGTTGACAGTTTTACGTCCCATCTAGGCCTTGTGGTCATGCTGGGAGGTATGGCTATGTTTTTCATCACCCTGTTCGTGAGCCAGTCAATTCTGGAAAACCGCTTCGGTGTTAGTTACATGCCCGGCGGAGGAAGTACCTTCCTTTTTCACTCATCCATGAATACGGTGGTGCTCATCGTGGCCAGCCTTTTATTGGAAATGGGATGGAAAAAACTATGCAAGGATGATTCTAATAGTGCCATTTTGTACCAAGGTTCGACACTCTTCGCTTCCGTTGTTTTCCTGGTTTCGCAGGTTGGTCTCTGGAATAGAATGATTTCTGCTGGTTTTCTGCCGTCTACGGATCTAATGGGGGCGTTCTTTTACGCTTTTACGGGTCTTCACGGTCTCCATATTGTTGGTGCTGTAGGCACACTGGGGTGGCTTTTCTGGAAAATGCATACGATAGAGGAATCTGAACTGCTGATAAGGTGGACAGTCAACGCGCGAATGTTTGTCCATTTTCTTACGGTCGTATGGCTGTTCATCTTTGTACGGCTTTTTGTAATGGTATGAAAACAATTTAAAAGGGGGAAAGTGATGCAACAGGCAGCAGCAATCTCAGATCCGTTTGGAAAAGCTACAACAGGCAAACTGGGTATGTGGCTGTTCATACTTATGGACGGTCTTAGTTTTGGAGGGTTGCTTATTGGCGGTGCAGCTCTGAGAGCTGGCATGGACAGCTGGCCAGAGCCGGGGCAGATCCTGAATATCTCCTTAACAGCATTTAACACATTTCTACTCATCTGTACGAGCTTTACCATGGTCATGGCGCTGAATTCAATCCAAAAAGGAGACCAGAACGGGCTCGTGAAATTTCTCACCTTTACCATGTCCGGGGGTATCCTCTTTCTCGGTATACAGATTTGGGAGTATGTCCATTTCATTGCCGGCAGTGAAGAATTGATGCACAATCTGGCCCTGACGGGATTTGAAGGATCCAAATTCCTTCCTAGTACGGGGATTTATGGTGCCGTCTTCTATGCCGTCACCGGTTTTCACGGCCTTCATGTATTGTCGGGTGTGATTTATATCGCGGCAATGCTGGTTCCAGCCAAGCAGGGCGCCTTTTCAGCCACCAACTATGACCGGGTAGAGATTTTAGGGCTTTTCTGGCATTTCGTGGATCTGATCTGGATCCTGGTGTTTACAGTCATTTACCTGATTTAGGAGTTAGCCATGGAAAACGATCATAAAAAAGTCTATATAAATAACGCAATCTTGCTCACAGTGCTTACGGTAGCAGAGTTGGGTATCCTGGAGCTATCTCTGCCCAAATCTGGGCAGATAGCATTGCTTCTGGCTCTGGCGGCGACAAAGATGGTCCTTGTGGGCTTGGTCTATATGCACCTCCGCTATGAGACAGCGTTCTTGAGGCGAGTCATTTTAGTTCCCATCCCGCTGGCGCTCCTTTTTACTCTATCACTCATGTATGACCTCCCGTACCAGTGGGCTTTTTGATTATGAGCCGTATCTGGCTGAAGCTGATAGTAATTTGTCTTATGGTAATGCCGTCCCTGGTGTTGGCTTGCCCTTATTGTGCAGGGTCTGACACGGACAATTACTTTGCAGCTATCGCCGGGCCCATCTCAGCTCTCCTGGGCGCTCCATTTGTCATTTTTGGCGTGATAGCATTCATTGTCTACCGTAGTAATAAAGGTGACAACAGTGCTCGCTCACGGGCGGCTGAAAATGGACACCGCCCGAAAAAAGACAGTCCATCCGCTCGTTAATCTTGAGGGGGCACCCTTGTTCTCGTTAGCAAGGGTTATGATCAAGACGTCCCTCACTTTCTTTTCTGTGGGTGTATTGTCGGGCCTTTATCTCTATGGTAGTGTGGTTTTCGGCTGGATCGCGCCACACACACTCCGGTTAGCACACACACATATTCTCCTTATGGGCGGCGTTCTTATGATGATCATCGGTGTGGGCACCTGGATGTTTCCCCGCCGCCGCCGGGACCGGACGCCAGAAGGTGCGGAACGGGCGTGGTTGCTCTATTTCGGGTTTTCCGGTGCTACCGCTCTGCGGTTTCTTTTTGAGGTTTTGTCCGGTATCGCCTTGGACATGAATCTCAGCAAAGTGGCCTTCTTCATGGCAGTCTGTCAGGTAGGGTGTGCCGGAGGCCTGGGGTTGTTACTCTGGAAAAGGATAAAGCCCTTGGGCAGTCACCAGCGAGAGGAGGCAGGAGAAAGATTTCCATGAAAGTACCGACCTGCTGAATATAATCTATTGTGATAAATATTTAATGGCTTCTTGAGTTGCTTTCGAGATAGGCCTATCTTTTCTCGTAATGATACCAGTTTTTCGGTAGAAGGGTCCTTCTTCGATGGAAATTGAGACGAGGGTTTTTCTCTTTAATTCTTTTTGAACGGTAGCTCCTGGAAGCAGGGAAACGCCATCTCCCAGTTCCAAAGATTGTTTTAACGTTTCCACATTATCGAATTCGTGAATAGTAATGACTTTAACTTTATGTTCTTTCAGAATTTTATCAACGGCTTGCCGTGTTGGGATTTCCTTGTTGAAGGCTATAAAGTTTTTATCCTTCAAATCTTTTAGATGGATTTTCTTTTTCTTTGCCATCTTATCCTTGGGAGAACAGACAAATAAAAGTTCTTCATCGGGTCCATATTCTATATGAATCAATGGATGTTGCAACGGGTAAGCAACTATTCCAAAGTCACATACCCCGTGGATGACATTTGTGTATATCCTGTCTGACCGATTATACTCAATGTGAAGGTTGATATGATTATATTTTTTCATAAATGATTTGACCAGGGGGGGGATATGATAGAAGCCGATAGTATAGATTGCCTCAATGTTTACTGTTTGAGCTATATCTTTCAATTCCCCATCTAGCTCATCTACTGTATGTTGATAGGTTTGAAGAATATCTTCACACGCTTTCAGAAAAATGGTACCTTCCTGAGTAAGGGAGAAAATTCCTTTTCCTCGAATGATTAGTTGCTTGCCAAAATGCTCCTCTAGAAAAGCGATTTGCTGACTGACGGCTGACTGAGTGATATAATTTTGTTCGGCAGCTTTGGAAAAGTTTTTTGTTTCGGCAACGTCTCGAAACACCTTAAATAAATCGATATATAGTCTTGATCCTTTCATAGCTATTAGTGTTGCTAATATAAAAATTTAATACATCTCTAGGTATTTCATTATAATGAAACAGGTGTGTTTCGCACCGGCAGTCCGATGAGCCGAAACCTCTTTTGGGGATGGATGTTCCAGGCATGGAAGAAAGTGCTTTTGCCCAGTCATGCTCCCGTTTCTTTTTATCATTGGTATACCAAATTTCGCTGAGTGTCATCTGGGGACGGAGGTAGTCTACGTGCCACCGCGGTTGTTTTACAGTGGAGATGTGGTGTCGAAGCCGACCTCTCAGGCCGCCGGGGCCGAAA
>Ga0208522_1000953_pt1 | contig 19069 bp, 9 predicted proteins | sample ETNtaG_25_FD_185763 | JGI IMG/M metagenome (GOLD analysis project Ga0208522, IMG submission 185763) | Marine microbial and viral communities from oxygen minimum zone, Eastern Pacific Ocean - ETNP201302SV86 (SPAdes) (version 2) | ecosystem: Environmental > Aquatic > Marine > Oceanic ... | reverse complement strand
CACCGCGGGACGCTGTTGCGTCTTCATAGCTTGTGGCGCTGCCAGATAACTCAGCAATAAGTTCATGACCTAAACCACCATGGTTTGCAAGTGCCTCTCCTACATATGGAAAATTGTAGGTTCCCTTAGCCCGGTATACATGCCAGCCAGCTCTGTCTTGACCACCGCTCATCGGCACCCAAGATAAAGTGATCTTGTCTGTGCCTGATGTAACAGCAAAAGATTCCGGTGGGTAAGGCGGTTGGGGAATACTATAACCAGCAGCATGATTCGCCAAGGCGCGATCGAAAGTCTGAAACAAGGAATCCTTGGCTGTTAATGCCCATTGGTTCTTAGTCATACTGGTCCCGTTATATTCCAGCATTGCTGATTCATCTGGGGGTGTGCCAGTAGCCTTATACAATTTACCAATGTCATATTTTGCTTTCATACCTAGACCATTAACACCATCAGCAACGACGATATCGACCGTCCCACCAAATGGTATGTCATAGGGGCCATGTCCTTCAATTACAGACCAGCCACCTTCATCATATACCCCATCAAAAATATTTGGTGCATTCGTTGGTGTATCAAAACCACCATCCGGCTCAATATCATCTGCGTGATGAGGATACAACCTTCCCGATTCCATATAGGTATCATACTGAATTTGCATCAGGGTTGTATTGTATTCATCAGTGGTTAAGTTGGGGTCATCACTACCCATAACGCCCATTGTGCGCGGCTGCTCGCCTGTATCACCACTACCATATGTATCTGGCGATGAAATAGTTACACGACCTACCATCTGACCGGCAGCTAGGCGACCAGTGGTATCAAATCCTGCTGATGCCCAGTGAGCAAACATCATTGGACCACCTATTGAGCTAAAACTTGTATTATCTGGATTTAAACCAGCCCAGGCATACTGAGCACGAAAATCTACATCATAATCTTCATGGCCATCACCAACGGCGTCATTCATCGTGAATTTACCCCACGGTGCACCGCCACCACGGATCCATGATGAAGCATCGTGAACCATATAACGATGAATAAAGAAGAAATACACACCGGTTAAACCAGCGCTCAATTCAATATCTTCATCACCGTCAACATTACCTGTATTAGTAAACGAGTATTCGATTATATGATAATCATCATGATATTCCTGACTGAAAGCATTCATAGTCGCAACAGTAGTAATACCAATACGACTGTTATTGGAAACTATCATTTTCCTATCCGGTTTCATGCTAGGATCCATCGTATTAACAAAAACATATTTTTCAAACGATTTGGCACCATCTACAGTGATCTCTGGATCAAACTTGCTAGTAATCGACTGTTCTACAGCAAAGAATTGTACATCACCACCAGAGCGGGGACCAATATGAGCGATTTTATGTGGAAATGTAGCACCATTCTCATCGGTAAAATTCGTCGCGCCCATCCAGAATGCCTGGGCCCTTGAATTACCTGCGTGATAATCCATGGAAGGCCACATCAGCGGCGCATTTCCCCACGGTTCTTCCTCTCTATTTACCAAGCCTTCGGAATATGAACTTTGAAAGCTTCCGACATTCAGCCATTTGATAGAATACTGTGCACTTAATTCATTCAGTCCAGTTGATAGTACCAGTACAAATACTGAAAAGGCTGAAAAATAATGCTTTCTATATTTTTCGATTTTCATGTGTATCTCCTATATGTTAGGATTAACCAATTGTATTTTATTCTTAATTCTAATTACCTAGAAAGAGACCCGTACACCTATGCTAATTGTTCTTGGATTAAGGAAGGTTCTATGCCACTCATTGGGCATATCTATGTACGCTTTATCGCCTTTCACTTTATTGACAAAGCTTGTTGATGCTGATTCAAGACTGCCTGAGCCATTCCAATGGTACCAATCACCCGTGTCATGTACATAGTAAAGCACATCGCTAGTTTGTATAAGCACCGGCAACTCTTCCGTTGTCGGTAAATTTGCGGCTGTTGCAACTATTTCAATCGGCACAAAATCTACATCACGCTCTCTGTAAGTACCGGGACGATCATCCCCCGTAATATTATTATACGTCATTAGTTCTTCATCTACATCATCCCAGAATTCAGTTGGCATATGGAGTGAAGTCATATAGTTATCCCAGTCATCTCCGCCTACCTGACCTTCAAACGGACCGCCATGCGCATTATACGGACTGAAATACATATACTTGAGATTCAGCAGATTCTGTACATCTGCGAAAACCATAATGCGGGTTCCAGCAAGATTTAAGTTCTTGCTGAGACGGGCATTCAAGAAAAAGAAATCTCTCAATTGAACATTATTGTTTACACCAGGGATTGCTGCGCCGCCTGGACCGACCCATGTGAAATGTCGACCAGCACGCCAGCCACCATTTAGTGTTACACGGAAATCAGCCAATGGGCCCATGCTCTTTGGAGCCACATATTCCAAGTTGGCTGAAGCAAAAGGTTCGGCCACCGGTTTAATTTGATAATGATCCGTAGCAGTAAGTTCATAATCTGCCTGGGTAACATCGTTCTCATATTGTGAACCCCAGCCAAAATTACCCTGAGAACGAACAGAATAAGTATAATTAAAGTACCCTCTCAAAGCACCCATATTCTTACTGAGTGAAAATTCCAGTCCGCGGGTATCACTGTAGTTGTAAGGCTCTGATCTGTTATAAGATACTTCGGTGTCAATACTTTGATACCAAACCGTCTTAGGCTGCAGCGAACTATCCTTATAGTATCCGCCTACCCGCAATAAATATGCGTCTTGGAGAGCTTGTTCATAACCAACTTCATAGCTAACTGTCTTCGGCATTGGATTGTTTGGATCACCAATCTGATGCACTTCGCCACGCCAGGCCTGCCAGATCATAAAACTTTCCTGAGCAGTCAATTGCTGACGATACGTGCCATAATTAAAATACAGTTTGCTATTTACAGTAATTGGAAATGCAATCCGAATTTTTGGATTAAATGTTATTTGTGTTTCTGCGGCCTCTGCATCAACATCATCAAAACGTTCGTCCCCAATTTCTCCTTTTTCCTTGGCCGTCAAGTCGCGGGCATAATCACCAAAATTCCACCAATCTGTATTCGGATTATAATAATCCATGCTTAATCCTAGCGTTGCGATCATACCTTTAAATTCCAGCTTATCTTCTACATATAAACCAGCTTGCGTTGGCGTCTTCTGCCATTTCTGGGCACCACGTTCAACATGCACAATAACAGAATCGCTGGATCCATATTCCATATCATAATCATACATAGACAGCCAAAAACCAGCATTGACCTGGTTTGTGCTATTCAGCTGAGTGGTATAATCCAAATTAATGTTAGTGCTTTTAACCGTTGAATTATCGCGGCCACGAGCCCAGTGACCACCAAGGCGGGTTCCGCTACCTGGGTTGCTCATACCATCTGAGGTCCAACCCCAAGGAGTCCAAACCAACGAATCTTGACCTGTTCCTCCTGAACCATACAATTCTACTACGGCAGAAGGAGGGCTCGCTGATCCAGGGCCTTCATTAGTCCCTAAACGACGAGAGTTAGGTTCAGTAACAAATGTTTCTTCATTCATAGAAAATCCAAGATTATAAAAAGATTTCGCATTAAGGGTGTGCGTAAACGTTGCGCCCATAATATTAGTGTTATAATCTGTCACAGCATACCTGTCCCAGGAAAAAATCACACTTTTACCGACATGATCCCCATTCTGGTTAATCAATGTTTCCGTTGGGGAAATTCCCTGATTACTATTAAATACTAATGTTGAGTTAGCGCCACCAGATCCCCACGGATACAGTGGGGTGCCCCCACGTTGCGGATAGGGCACACGCAACATATCCCACGCTTCGTGGGCTGTACCGGTCTGCTCTGCAGTCTTAACAAAAGCCATCAATTTCATTGAAGGGTTCAAATCATACATAATCTTGGCATGAACACTATTATCTTTAAAAGAGGCGCGCGCTTGTGGATAAAAATAGGGTTCATTATTTGCCAGATAAGAAACCAGAAAACGCAGGCCAGTCCCACCTAATGGCATACCAAAGGTCATATCAATAGATGAAAATGCTTCGGTTACTTCAGTGTTTTTGCGATGGTGCCAGTCAAACACATCTAACCAATCAGACTTAGTCAACAGTGTATCAGAGCCTGTCGTACCAGCCATATGGGCATCCCAGCCGGTAAATGCCGGGTACTGCGATTGGTAATAAACATCCCAAGCCCCACCAGCTGTCCCAGCTGAATTCACTGATTCGTCTTTATATGGTTTCCACCAGTAAGCATCCTCATGCTTTACAATTTCATCACCATCTGAAAAGGACATATTATTAGGGGATGATTGATTTATCAAAACATCCAAGATCATTCTATCGCGTGGATCCTTGGTCACTATATTAATGGCACCGCCACGGGCATTGCCCACAGAGGCGCTCATGCCGCCAGTTTGCACCTGCAATTGATCAACTGAAGTCAAGGCAATAGTTGTTGTTGGTGTGCCATCACGACCACCGCGCGTACTAACACCATCAACAACAAACGCTGTTTCATTTATACCAGAACCCCTGATTGTCATGCCTTGTTCTACACCGGCCTGCTGGCTGATAAAATCGCCAACGGATCGCACCGGAATATTCTCAATATCGCCGCCGCTTACATTAATAACTGTTCCAGCGACGTCAGGTTGAACAAGTGGGCGCTCAGCAAGTACTTCAATTGCTTCTCCAGCTACCGCTTCCACTGCAGTAGAGAAATTAATGGTTGTGGTTAAATCAATATAAACACGGACGTCTACTTCAACGGCGGTTTTATAGCCGATGATTTCCGCGCGCATGGTATATGTACCAGGCGAAACATTTAAAATAAAATATTCACCATTTTCATCGGATGCAGCGCCCAGGTTGGTCCCATCAATAAGAACATTCGCGCCTACAAGGGCCTCACCACTGGCTTCATCAGTTACAGTCCCTCGGACTTTACCTGCGGTTTGTCCATAAAGACTGCCAGCCATAAAAACTGTAAGTGTTAGAGCAAGCACTATTTTACTGGTGTAACTATTGCGATCCATCATTTTGTTTTCCTCCATGTATAAATCGTTCGAAAGAAGCTTTCAATTATAGAATTCTTTGCGCAAACTAGCGCAGTTTGACAGCTGTTTTGGTTAGGCTACCGACCATCTGAAGCGAACTTCGCATATATTTTTATTACATGTCAAGAAAAAACTATAATTAAATAATTCATGATTTTATGATTTTTATATACTGTTGAATAATGGAACACAATACACTACATGGGAACACAATACACTACATGCCTCCGTTACAACATTAATAGCACACTGTGTATTAATTACATTTTCGTGTGCTCCACATTGGCTAGTCAATTAAGATTTGTATCTTGAGACCATAATTATAATGTAAGTTTTCCCAATCTTGATGGTCGCAACGCCAAAACAATTGTATCCTATTCCATCCCTAATATACCGGGGAATAAGCATACTATTGCTTGTTGTATTATTTAATAATTCCTGCAGTAAGGAAAAACGGTCATCAGTAATGGCAGTAAGTGCGCAGAAAAACGAAGCAGCAAAAATAAATTTTGCTGAAGTAACCTCGGAATCCGGGCTGGGAAACTTTCACCATGATAACGGATCCTTTGGGGAAATGTGGTTCCCAGAACAAATGGGTTCTGGGGGTGGATTCATCGATTATAATGATGATGGCTGGGTAGATATTCTATTAGTAGGTGGCGGTGGATGGGCAAATCATACCAAACGGAACATCAAGACCTTATGGCTCTATAAAAACAATAAGGATGGTACTTTCAGCGAAGTAACAGAAGAAACAGGTCTCGGGTTCATAAATACATACGGACTAGGTATCGTAACTGCTGATTACGACAATGATGGGGATCAGGATATATTCCTGACATCATTAGATAGAAATATACTGCTCAGGAACCATGATGGAATCTTCAACGATGTAAGTCAACTGTCAGGTTTAGGAAAGAGGATAGAATGGAGTAGTTCAGCCATATTTTTCGACGCCGATAAAGACGGTTGGCTGGATCTATACGTAGGAAATTACGCTATATGGTCCCCTGCCAGTGATCTTTGGTGTTCTTTAGATAGTAAAACGAAAGTGTATTGTCCTCCAGAAATGTATACAGGTATACCCAGCAGATTTTACCATAATAATGGTGATGGTACATTTTCTGATCATTCGCAAATTGCCGGATTTCTACCTGCCCCGGGGAAATCATTAGGGGTGGTTCAGCTTGATTATAATGATGATGGCTGGCCTGACTTGGCCGTGGCCAACGATGGTGAGCGAGATTTACTATATCAAAACAATGGTGACGGCACATTTACTGAAAAAGGTACCGAGCTAGGTATGGCTTACGGAGAAAATGGCGAAGCCAGAGCTGGTATGGGTATCGATGCTGGGATTGTCGATAGCAGCGGACATCCATCTATTTTCGTAGGCAATTTTTCCAATGAAATGATTGGTGTGTATCGCTATTCCGGCAAAGGATGGTTTAATGACCGGGCTGCCTTATCACGCATTGGACGCACTAGTTATTTATCGCTTACCTTTGGATTGTTTTTGTTTGATGTAGACTTGGATACAGATCTGGACCTTTTTGTTGGCAATGGTCACGTCTACCCCTTTCGCACCAAAGACCAGGAAGGTATTACCTATCGGCAGGCATCACAGTTGTTTACAAACGACGGTAGCGGTGTATTTGCCAATGCAAACGAGATGGTTGCTGGTGTTTTGGACAACAAAATGGTTGTACGTGGAGCCGCAGCTGGAGATTACGACCGCGATGGTGATCTAGATATTTTACTAACTGAAAATAATGGTCCTGTACATTTATGGCGTAATGATATTGAGAGTAAAAATTTTCTACGAGTATTTCTCGAAGGTGAAACCAGCAATAAAGATGCCTTGGGCGCAAAAGTTGTCATAGCTATTGATGATTATAAAATGGAACGCATAATCCGTACCGGATCTAGTTATCTCTCTCAATCAGAATTAGTAGCATCTTTTGGACTTGGAAATCACACTACGGTTGATTCACTGTCTATAATATGGCCTAGCGGGAAAATAGACACGTTTACCAATATAAAAAATAATAGGGAATTATTCATAAAAGAAGGCTCTAGTCGGGCTGAGGACCTGTCGCGGAATTAAAGTGGATGACAATATGTCGGTTCAGTCTCGTAATTTGGTCCTGTATCGGTTTATTATGCTGCAGTAGCAAACAAGATCCTTATACAACCTGGGAGACATACCAAGGAGATCCGGGAAGCAACCAATATTCATCATTAGACCAGATAAATAAAGGCAACGTTGATCAGCTAAAGGTCGCCTGGGTTTATCAAACCGGGGATAGCCTGGGGCAACAATCCCAGATCCAATGCAATCCTATTATTGTTGATGATATTTTATACGCTACATCCCCTGCTATTAAATTGATTGCCCTACAGGCTGCGACGGGAGAATTATTATGGGAATTCGATCCAGCACTAGACTTTTCACCGCATGTAAATAGAGGAGTAACTTATTGGGAATCAGGCAATGACAAGCGAATATTATTTACCGCTGGATCGCTCCTATTTTCTATTGACGCAATCACAGGTAAACCAGTGGTCAGTTTTGGGACCGCAGGAGTCACTTCACTTAAAGCAGGCTTGGGCCCCCGAGCAGCAGATCTCTTTGTTATTTCAACGTCACCCGGAGTTATTTATAAAGATTTATACATACTTGGCACCCGTGTTTCTGAGAACGCTGATGCAGCGCCGGGTTATATACGTGCTTTTAACGCAAGGACCGGTGCTGTGGAATGGGTATTTCATACCATACCAAAACCTGGTGAATACGGGCATGAAACATGGCCTAAAGATGCCTATGGAAAAATAGGTGGCGTTAATGCCTGGGCGGGCATCAGTTTGGACATGGGGCGGGGTGTGGTGTATGCCCCTACCGGATCGGCATCATTCGACTTCTGGGGTGGAAATCGCAAAGGATCCAACCTCTTTGCAAATTGTATTATTGCGATTGATGCAAAAACTGGCCAACGCTTATGGCACTACCAGACTGTACATCATGATCTTTGGGATCGTGATCTACCGGCACCGCCAAATCTTGTTACTGTAACACATAATGGGGTAAAAGTTGACGCGGTAGCGCAGGTAACAAAATCGGGTTTTGTATTTCTTCTTGATCGTGATACAGGGAAACCATTGTTTCCTATCGAAGAAAGGCCCGTAAAAAAATCTGATCTTAAAGGTGAAGAAGCCTGGCCAACACAACCTTTTCCACTAAAACCGCCTCCGTTTGCCAGACAACATTTTAATGAAGATGAAATTACTGATATTAGTCCTGAAGCACATGATTTTGTAAAAACTATCTGGAAAACAACTATGACAGGTGAACAATTCATCCCTCCAAGCACTGAAGGAACAATGTATTTCCCTGGATTTGATGGTGGAGCTGAATGGGGAGGCGCCTCCTACGATAGCAATACAGGTATTTTATATGTGAATGCCAATGAGATGCCGTGGATACAGTACATGGTTGAATTGGAATTGTATAATAATGATCAATTAAAGCCTAAAACGATAAAAGAAGCTGGTGAAAAAATTTATAAAACAAACTGTGCCATTTGTCATGGTCAAAATCGACAGGGCAATGCTACAGGCACCTATCCCCCGCTTTTAGAACTTGAGAAAAAACTAAGTAAAGAAAGCTCAAGGATCATTATTGAAAAAGGGAAGGGCTTTATGCCCTCCTTTGATCAATTTTCAGAAGACAAAAAAAACGCTTTGTTAACATATTTATATGATGAATCAATTAATAATAGTAATCACGTTAAACAGGTGGGTGAAAACTGGATTGAAGCTATGACTAAAGAATTACAAGAATTCGCAATTCCTTACTCTCACACCGGCTACAATCGCTTTTTTGACCAAGAAGGATATCCTGCTGTTAAGCCACCCTGGGGGACGCTGAATGCTATAGATTTAAATAAAGGTGAAATTTTATGGCAAGTACCGCTGGGGGAATTCGAGGAACTGACCGAACGCGGAATTCCAAAGACAGGTACGGAAAATTATGGCGGTCCCGTGGCAACAGCAGGTGGATTGATCTTTATTGCTGCCTCAAAAGACGAACATATCCGGGCTTTTGATAAACATACGGGGACGGAATTGTGGAAACATAAACTACCCGCCGGCGGGTATGCTACACCCAGCATTTTTGCAGTAAATGGACAACAATATGTTGTTATCGCCTGCGGCGGCGGAAAAATGGGAACAGCGCCTGGGGATTATTATATTGCGTTTTCACTGCCCAAAGATCAATCAAGCGTTGAATAATCCCGAATCGCATTTTTAAAAGACTTAGTGGTAACTGTTCTGGTATTATATAATTCTAAATAGTCTATGGATTCTGGGTCATTAGGGTAAGAATCGCTAGGACCATAAGGGTAAGAGCTCATACCATGAAATGGCAATGGTTTGGTGGTTTGTCCGTGTGCTGTATTCAAATCACCATCTTTTAGCCAGCCATCATTGTAAAATAAAAAATTGCGCGTCCAATTATTTGGTAATTCAGGTAATTCTGTAGCAGTAAACTCCAGTGAAATTTCATCCCCTGCATTCATAATTACATATTTGTTATCTGATTCGAGTAATAGTGGTAAAACATCCCCATATCTTGTATAAACACCAGTTAGGTCTCTCCATTTCTGTCCTGTTGTGACATCGTAATAGTCCGGTAAGTGTGGACTGCTAAAATCTTTCCGTGAAAGCGCAGAAAAGCCGCGATAATGAAGATCAGCCAAAACTGGCTGTAAACTAATCATGCCAAGATCTTTATTTGTTACATCTGTGGCAATAAATATATGATCCCAAAAAATTTGCATATTGGTACGGATACGTACCCGATAATCTTGCACAATAAATTTATCTGTAAGATTGACAATCATGGTTTTATTTTTTCCTTTTGGAAAACCTAGATTATCAATGACCGTCTCCCAAATTCCAGCATCATTTATTACTTGTAACTTGGGAAATATAAGATTCGTGGTATTTGATTGAGATATATTCACATTTATACTTGCATCTGTTGGGAATAGCCATCCCTGCAGAAATAAAAAGATTGAATCAGAATTGGTAAGATTTCCAAAATCCAATATCAGATCGTGTAATTCAGTAATGCCTTGGAATGCGCCTGCTGTCAAATGCTTAGTATAGGTTTTATCCTTAGCTAAAACAGCTTCTCGCAAATCGTTTCCCGCTTGATCTACTGCGGATAGAGGTAAGTATTTATTTGATATGTTATAAGTACGAAATGGAGGATAGGGCGGTGGAATAAATGTTTCGTTTATATATACATCCACACTGTCGGGATGGTCTAAAACAATTAATTTAACATTGTCTAAATAGGGGCTTTCCCAGAGCTCAGTGGTAAACCGCAATTCGAATTTGCCATCTTTTGGGCGAACTTTTTCTCCAGGAACACTTAGGTATTCATCTGTTGAGTTGGGAAACGCATATAGTGGTTCTCCAGCCATTATTCCTAACGGCATACCAAGGGCGCTGGGCCACAACACATCGTTTACAAAAACAAATTCAGTGCCATCCCAAGCATATAAATATGGACAGGAACCTTTTAATATTTGTTCTTCAACTATTGTTTGGTTTTTCTGTGGGGTAAATCGATTCTGCGGTACTCCATTGCTCCATATAACTCTTACAACATCAGCACGATTTCTTTCTCCTAATCCAAAGTGACTTACCGGCTGATCAACGGAACGCATCTGATATAAACCATCTGATTTCACCTCAAGTTTTGAACCAATACCAAAATAATTGTTTTTACTACTACCAGTTCGTAATCCTGCAAGTCTAATATTCAAAAAATTATTCAGATTTCCACCATCATTACGCAATACTTGAATTTGTCCTAGATCATTGACCATTATAATCTCTAAATCTCCATCATTATCTAGGTCTACAGTGCTTACCTGTTCAATGCGCTTCAGTCCATTCGGTAAAGAGGAAGACTCATCTGTATAGTTACCATAGCCATCATTACGCAATAACATTAAGCCAGATTTATTTTTATCTATTGCAGAACTACCAGCCACTAATAAATCAAGATATCCATCATTATCTAGATCAGAAAATATTGCCTGTGAAGCAGAAAAATTATTTAGACCAAAAACTCCTGATAGTGATTTTTTATCTTTTATAAAAGTTCCATCTCCCCTATTCTTAAATATTGCGTGATGTTGTCCCGACAAATCAGCAATAAAAATATCTAAAAACCCATCGTTGTTATAATCTCCCGCAATTAAACTATTGGGTCGTCCATTAAAACCAATTCCTGATTTAGTGGAAATGTCAGAAAAAATGCCTTGGCGACGATTATCATAAAAGTTGCTCATATCTTCCGAGTTTAGCACGATTATATCTACATCGCCATCATCATCAAAATCGCCAAAAGACATGTCTTTGCTATTCACAGATTCACCCGTAATGCGAGATTTTTCAGAGACATCTTTAAACGTTCCGTCGCCATTATTTCTAAATAATTGATTTGTTGTTTTTGTAACAATAAATAAGTCTAAATCGCCTTCCAAATCATAATCAACAAATCCTGTCTGGACAGCATTACTTTTGAAACTAATCCCCGTTTCGTAAGTCACGTCTATGAATTTCCCTTCACCATTGTTCTTATATAACCTAGACCTACGATCATTTAAGATCAAAATATCTAGAGAACCATCATTATCATAATCAGCAGTAACTGCATGAATATCCTGCCCTTTGTGATCAATCCCAATATTAGTAGAAATATCTTTAAAGATGCCGCCGTCATTAGCAAATATGAACTGGTTTCTAAATTCATCGGTTATAGGCCGTTTAGATATAAACAAATCATAATCGCCGTCGCCATCATAATCGCCGAGTAAAACAATATCGGCCTGGCTAATTGCTCCTAGCCCAACTTTATCAGATATATCGACAAATTGTACTCCGAACACTCTGGTTCCCTGTTTATCTGTTTTAGGGGTTTTTAAATTCATAAAACTATACAGTGGTAAACCAGGTATTGGCCCTGAGTTGCCCCTCAGCTCAGTGATGCCAGATTTATAATATGTTGTCGATTTTAGCAAATTATGGAACATAAGCGCTGACACCATAGATTGGTCTACATTATTATTACGTAATAATTGTACAGCATTATTAAAAACAGAAACTGCTACATCCGGCAGGGCTGGTAATATCTGCCTTACTGTTTCCATATAATACAGAGCTTCTTTGCTGTGGCCGTTTTTTATTAATAAGTCAATCAGTTTTAATTGAGCAGTTATATTGCCCGGTACAGTTTTTACTATTTTATGCAGGAGGCCTTCAGCCTTTTGAAGATTAATATTATCAGTAGGTTGACGGTAATATTCAGATAATTGATAAAGAGTTAATACATGTTCAGGGTGGTTAGTAATTGTATGCCGAAGTACTTCCATAGCTTGACTAGTACGATTTGTTAGCTCAAACATTTTTGCCGCTAGAAAGGATATATCGGGGTTACCTGGGCTTAGTTTCATTGCTTGCTTGATCATAATCTCTGCTGAATCTAGTTTCCCGGGAGACTGTAAATATGCCCAGCCTGCATTTGCATATCCAAAAGCTTCTGAGGGAGCAATATTAATAAAGGTCATAAATTCTTTTACTGCGTCTGTATATCGTTCTTCCTCTAAATAAGCCAAGCCCATGTTCCGATGAGACAAAAGTTTATTAAAACTATCAGCATCCATTTTCTGCTGCACACAGCCAGCAGAAATAAATAAGATAATAGAAAGTATTATATATATCTTTATAGATTTCATAAACACATGCTAATTGTAAAATTCGAATGAACTAATATAATTAAGCGTATAATATGTTATACATATAATTAGGGCTTACCTTAATCAATAATAAATTAATTGAGCAAACTGTAAAAGCAATTTAGATTTGATTACAATTCGTATTAGGTTAGGCGAACTCAAAATATGACAAAAAGTCCCATAATAAATAAGGAGGAGTTATGGAAACAAGACGAAATTTTCTTAAGAAATCAGCAGCAATCGCTGGGGGAGTCAGTATAATGGGGTTTGGTGGTACAGCTATGTCTAGCTGCAGCAGTAAAAAAGATTTTCTTTTCAAGATATCGATTGCTGAATGGTCATTAAATAAATCCATGCGCAATGGTGAGGTTGATCATTTGGATTTCGCTAAGATAGCAAGGAGAAATTTCGACATTGATGCAATTGAATATGTCAACCAATTGTTTGCTGATAAAACTGGTGGTAGCAACAATTATATAAAAGAAATGAAAAATATTGCTGATGGAGAAGGGGTTAAAAGTCTATTGATAATGTGTGATGGAGAAGGCGCTCTTGGCGACCCTGACGATGTAGCTCGAAAAACTGCGGTTGAAAATCACTTTAGGTGGATTGATGCTGCAAAATACCTAGGCTGCCACTCTATTCGCGTAAATGCGCAAAGTGAAGGTGAATACGAGGAACAAATGAAGCTTGCTGCTGATGGTTTGAGTAGTTTAACAGAATACGGTGCCAAACATAACATTAATGTTATTGTAGAAAATCACGGCGGCCTTTCTAGTAATGGAAAATGGCTGTCCGGAGTAATGGATATGGTCAACCATCCTCGTTGTGGTACGCTCCCTGATTTTGGCAATTTCTATCTGGGCACTTGGGAAGAAAAAGGGAATGAATGGTATGATCGTTATCTCGGTGTAGAAGAATTGATGCCGTATGCAAAAGCTGTAAGTGCCAAGAGCAACAATTTTAATACAGATGGAACTGAAAAAGATACAGATTATAGTAAAATGATGAAGATCGTCCTAGATGCTGGCTATCGCGGTTATGTAGGAATCGAATACGAAGGACCAAATGAAATGGATGGCATTTCAGCAACAAAAAAATTATTGGAGAAAGTTAGAAACGAACTAACTAGTGACTATAGCTAATAAATAGTAAACTAATAATGCCAACACATTATGGTAGATCCAGGCGTTCTTTTCTGAAAAAGTTTGCCGCGCTATCAGCTCTAACAGCAAGTTCTCTACCGGCAGCTGTTTTGGCTCAGCAACAAAAAGCGTTGCTAAAAAGGAGCGTTAAAACCGTTTCCCCTAATAACCGTTTGCAAATAGCCACAATTGGCATGGGAATAATTGGTTTTATTGATACTGTAACCGCACTTTCTGTGCCAGGGGTTGAACTGGTAGCGGCTGGTGATCTTTATGATGGTCGATTGGCGCACGCCAAGGAAGTTTTCGGTAGCCACGTTGTAACTACCCGTAACTACTTGGAAATTCTTGAACGGGAGGATGTGGATGCTGTATTGATTTGTACTCCTGATCACTGGCACGCACGTATTGCTATTGATGCATTAAAAGCTGGGAAACATGTTTATTGTGAAAAACCAATGGTACAGGATGTAGTAGATGGTAAAAAAATAGTTCGGGCAGAGCAGAATTCTGGTTGCGTTTTACAGGTGGGTAGCCAGTTTGTCAGTTCTATAGTTTTTGAAGAGGCGCGGAAACAGTTCGCTGCAGGTGCCATCGGTGAACTCAATATGATTGAAGCCCGCTATAACCGCAACTCGGCGATCGGCGCATGGCAGTATACCATTCCTTCTGACGCCTCTCTAAAAACCGTGGATTGGGAGCAGTTCATCAGCGGGACTAAACGACGCCCCTTCGATCCAGTGCGCTTTTTTCGCTGGCGCAATTACTGGGATTATGGGACCGGAGTAGCGGGCGATCTATTTGTCCATCTTTTTTCTGGTTTGCACCATATTCTATCTTCTAATGGGCCGAATCGAATTCTAGCGACCGGTGGTCTACGATTCTGGAAAGATGGCCGCGATGTGCCGGACATGATGCTTGGTCTATGTGACTATCCAGAAACGGAGTCACATCCAGCTTTTAATCTAACTCTACAAACAAACTTCGCTCATGGTGGTGGTGGTGGTACTGACATGCGTCTCATTGGCAGCGAAGGTGTCATGGATCTTGGTTTTCGTGGATTAACTATCACGACTACCCCCCGCTACACACCATCAAAAAAACAGGTCATTGATGGATATAACTCTGTAAGAACATTCTCAAAATCTGTGCAACAGGAAATTATTGATAACTATGAACAATACTATCCAAACAAACAGTCTACCAGCGCAGAAAAAAGCATTATGGAATTCAATCCACCGGAAAACTATGATGAGCGCTTCGATCATTTTATCCATTTTTTCAATGCCATCAGGACAAACGGCAGTGTTGCTGAAGATGCTACATACGGATTCAGGGCAGCGGCACCCGCAGTATTGACCAACACTAGTTATCTTAAGAAAAAACAGATGCGCTGGGATCCTGAAAAATTGGTCTTACGCGCCTAGCTAGATTACATTAAATTATATCGTGATTAATAATCATTGGCCCATTTATATGGGTTTTCAACAAAACAGCTCGAAATAAATCAACATGGAACGATTATTTTCTACGAGCTTTGCACGTATTTTCTTGGTTGCATTAACTACAATGATCTTTTCATCTAAATCAAGCAACAGATCTGCATTAATGCTGGGCCTGGTTCGGGCAGAAGAAATGTTTATGTCAGGCAACACACATCAGGCGCGTCTTTCTGTCCATTATACTGGTGCGCTGAAAAATAAATGATAAATAAACAACTTATAGTAGCGAGTTTATGTCTTTCCTTTATTTTCAGCTCATGCCAGAAAAAACTGGGAATAGATCCGGATGTGGCAGCGCTGATATTCCAAGCGGAATCTGCCTATAGGGGCGGATATTACAACGCAGCTTTAACATTATCAGACAGCGCCATTACAATTAATCCAAATGTAGCTGATGTCTACTTCCTCCGGGGTAGAGTTTTTACAAAATTGGCTAGATTAGAGAAAGCAGAAACTTCTTATTTTAGAGTATTACAATTGGACCCCAACTATCAAGGGGCATGGTTCAATATAGGAACAAATAGCTTGCGCCAAGATAAACTTCCGGCAGCGATTCGTTACTACAAAAAAGAACAACAAATACATCCATCAGCAAAAACAATGGTTCAGATAGGCAAAGTCTATGCAGACATGGGAAAGGTTGATAGTGCCGCTTATGCTTATGAAGAAGCTATTGAAATAGATACAAAAAATGCATCTGCCTACATGCGGCTAGGACATTTACATAAAGACAGTGGTGATATTACAAAAGCAATAAAATATACAACCAGCGGAGTGAGCCTAGATCCTGAAAATTTGGACTATAAATACTTCATGGGTTCATTGCTATTATTAAATGGAGAACCAGAAGCCTCTATTCCTTTCTTTCGATCAGTAACCAACAAGCGAGCCTGGCATTACTGGGCTCATCATAATCTAGGTCAAGCTTATTTCAGAATTGGATCTACAGTTGACGGTCAGCTTTTTATGGATAAAGCCAAAGAACTACAAAAAGGTGTTCAAGAAGTGGAAAACTGGCGCAATCTGGCCAACATGAATCCTGATCAATTTATGCTATGGGTCAATTTAGGAAATTCATTAAATAATATGGGGCGTGTGGAAGAAGCAAAAGATGCCTTTCTAGTAGCGCTTTCTTTAAAACCAATGAATTTCGCTTTACAAAATAATATTGCCAATCTCTGTTTAACAATTGGGGATACAAACCAAGCAATCATTCGGTATGAATCCATTTTATCTACTGACCCTGAACTTGTAGATATTTGGTTAAATCTTGGCGTAGTATATGCTAGTTCAGGTAGAGCAACTGAGGCACGACAAGCCTGGGAAAAAGGCCTCGAATATGATAGTAATAACCAAACACTAAAAGGTTATTTGGAAACATTAAATCAATAGTAATGAATCTTTTTAACATTGGAAGAATCATCATTATTGGATATGTAATTTTTATCTCCTGTGATAAAATAAAACCAGTGGTTTCATCTACAAACCAAATTAGTTTCACAGAAGTTACCAAAAATGCTGGGTTAGCGGATTTTCGCCATATAACGGGCGCCGCAGGTGATAAATGGTTCCCTGAATCAATGGGATCTGGTGGTGGTTTTATCGATTACAATGGAGACAGTTGGCCAGATATATTATTAGTAAGTGGTGGCGTGTGGCCAGAGAAAGACAAAACGGTCATTCCAGCGCTAAGCCTATATCGTAATAATCAAGATGGTACATTCATGGATGTAACCGCATCTACCGGGCTTGCTGATTTATATACATATGGTTTTGGCATAACTGTAGCTGATTATGACAATGATGACGATCAAGATTTTTTCTTTACAACCATTTGGCAAAACCATTTATTTCGTAATGATGGGGGATCTTTTGTTGATGTGACCGCCAAAAGCGGCCTTGGAAAAGATTCGCTATGGAGCACATCTGCCATTTTTTTTGATGCTGACTTAGATGGATGGGCCGATATATATGTTGGCAGCTATGTTGACTGGTCTCCTGAAAACGACATATGGTGTACACTAGATGGTATTACAAAAAATTACTGCACTCCTGAATTATATAATGGCATACCAAGCCGTTTTTATCATAATAATGGCAATGGTACTTTTACTGATCAAACTGAACAAGCTGGATTTCTACCTGCTCCTGGTAAAATGCTAGGCGCTGCAGAGCTGGATTTCAATAATGATGGTTGGCCGGATTTAGCAGTGGCTAGTGACACTCAGCGTGACCTTCTATATATAAATAATGGTAATGGTACCTTTGACGAAATTGGTGCAATTAGTGGTATGGCTTATGATGAAAATGGGCGTGCCAAAGCTGGCATGGGAATTGATGTCGGCGTAGTGGATGGATCTAAAAAAGAAACCATATTTGTGGGAAATTTTTCTAAGGAAATGATCAGTGTATTTCGCCATCAAAGTAATATTTTTTTTGAAGATCGTTCAGCATTATCAAAAATTGGCAGGCCCAGTCTTATGACTTTAACATTCGGTTTATTTCTTTTTGACGCAGAGTTAGATGGTGACCTAGATCTGTTTACTGCCAATGGTCATGTTCAAATTGGAATTGAACAAACGCAAGATGGTATCTATTACCGCGAACCAAGTCACCTATTTCTTAATGATGGAAGCGGACATTTTGCTGATATTGTACCAATTATAGGTGGTGCATTGTCCAATGCTATTGTTGGCCGAGGCGCAGCATACGCAGATTATGATAAGAATGGAACAGTAGATATACTGGTTACGGAAAATGGTGGTCCAGCGCATCTATACCGTAATGATAGTCATCTAAATAACTTTTTACGCATAAACATAAAATCAATAAACGGCACAAGAGACGGTTTGGGTACAAAATTAGTTGGAATAATAAACAATATGAGCATGGAGCGCAGGGTCAAAACAGGTTCCAGCTTTATGTCACATTCTGAAACAACCGTTACATTTGGTCTTGGTAATGCAGAAAAATTAGATAGTTTATACATTTATTGGCCAGGTGGTACAAAAGAAATATTCAATAATATTAATGGTGGACAAGAAATTAATATTATTGAAGGCCAGAACAGGTTAGCGGTTCAGTGAAGTATCTAATTTTATTGATTTTTTTACTCTATTGTTGTTCCAGTAATGAAAATCAAACTGCAAATGAAGCTCAGGTTAACCCCAAAGTAAATCGTTTTTTACTGCAGGGAAGCGACTTTTTGAAGCAGCATAATTTTACTCAGGCACTGGCCTTCGCTGACAGCGCAGATAAATACGCTACACAAAAGGCTGATGTGCACTTTTTCAAAGGTCGAGTATACTCTGAACTTGGCCGGTTTACAGAAGCAGAACAGGCGTATAAAAATGCACTAAAAGCTACCCCTGGCTATAAAGGTGTCTGGAACAATCTTGGTAATAACGCTTATCGTCAACAAAATTTCAGCCTAGCGATAGACTTTTACAAAAAAGAGCTTATGCTAGGTAAGGCAACTATCCCTCTGCGAGCGCTGGGCCGGGCATTTGT
>Ga0208522_1000948_pt1 | contig 19146 bp, 16 predicted proteins | sample ETNtaG_25_FD_185763 | JGI IMG/M metagenome (GOLD analysis project Ga0208522, IMG submission 185763) | Marine microbial and viral communities from oxygen minimum zone, Eastern Pacific Ocean - ETNP201302SV86 (SPAdes) (version 2) | ecosystem: Environmental > Aquatic > Marine > Oceanic ... | reverse complement strand
ATTCTTATTATTACTATGATGAGGTATGGTTTCCAAATGGCGGAAGGCTATATGTCCAGAGTTTTGCAAACTGTTTCCCGGCTAAGTGGTCTCAGTATATTAACTCACACTGGACCTACATGGGCGCACTAAGCACTGTTGACGATGGAATTCTGGTTAAGAATTTTGAGCTAAAAGGAAACTATCCGAATCCTTTCAATCCTACTACAAAAATCAGGTTTACTAATGATCGTAGTAGTAATGTGAAAGTTACTGTCTACTCACTAAAGGGTGAAAAAGTAGCGACCATTATGAATAAACAAATTAACGCTGGCACCTATGACGTTAGCTGGAACGGTATGAATACCAGTGGGAAACTTGTTCCAACTGGTATGTATCTCTATGATGTAGAATCCGATGGAAGAAGACTACAAGGGAAAATGTTATTCCTAAAGTAAACTAGGAAATTCTAACACCTTTATGAACAGCCTCTTGATTTTTTTCAAGGGGCTGTTTCATATGGAGATCAACATGCGCAATAAATTATTTGTTACCTTTTTCATATTGACCTTCCAACTCAGCATCGGACAAACATACAAGCTTGAAGGAGAAATCCTAGACAAGTCAAATAAGTCTCCTCTCGTTTTTGCAAATATAATGCTTGAAGGTACCAGCGCTGGTTCTGCATCAGACAATGAAGGAAGATTCAGTATTGAAAATATTGAGAAAGGCAGCTATACAATAATTGCAACCTATATGGGTTATTCTACCTACAAACAAGAAATAACAATCCCATATACCGAATCAGATAAAATAATAATATTTCTAGAGCCTGAGGCAATACAGCTTGAGGAATATGTGGTAACTGCCTCTAGGCGCAGAGAAAGGATTGAGGATGCTCCTGCTGCCATTTCTATTATCTCAAAAAAGGAGATCAGAAGAGAGAGCAACACAAACCTTGGTGACTACTTAAAAGGAACCAAGGGGATTGATTTTACGCAGTCTGGTATTGACAGCTACAACATGACTGCAAGAGGTTTTAATTCATCCTTTAGCTCCAGACTGCTAACACTGACAGATGGGAGAATGGCGAACGTTCCATCATTAAGACTAACTGCGTATAATGTGATTCCAGTTTCTTTTGATGATGTGGAACAGATCGAGGTTGTACTAGGACCCTCTTCTGCATTATATGGTCCAAATGCTCACAGCGGCGTGTTAAATATTGTTACCAGCTCGCCATTAAGATCACAGGGTACAAAGTTTAACATTCAAAACGGATACCTCAATCAAAACAACACAAACCCTCTAGAAAAATACACATTCAGAACCGCACATAAGATTAACAACTTTGGCATTAAACTATCGGCAGTTGCTCTTAGAGGAGAAGACTGGAGACACTATAACGAGGACGAGTATGTAGGCCACTCACCATCATTTATTGGTAGAAATAATCTTGTTCACAATAGAATAGAGGATGGAGCTATCAGCGGCGAGTTTGGTTCCCCTAGGATGCCAGTCGAATGGTTGGAAGGCGAAATTGATGATAATGGTATCGACGATAACGGGAACGGGTTTATTGATGAGAATCTTAGCTGGGGAACAGGTGAATTTGATAACTGGACAGGCCCTAAAATTGGCGACGGGATTGATAACCCTATTTTCCCAGACGCAGAAGCAGGTTCGCCATTGGTTGACTCGGCGATGGTCAATGCAGCAATGAGTGATCCGTATGGAAGATATTATCTAGATAATGGTATTGTATTATATGACCTAAGCTATAGTGACGTCGGGCGTGGTTATATAGATGGGATTGACAATGATGGAGACGGCGCTATTGATGAGGGGATAGATAAAGGGATTGATGAGCCTGGTGAAATATGGTTTGATGGGATTGACAATGATGGGGATGGTAACATTGATGAGTATGATGAAATTGGAGATGTTTGGCGTGACCGTTTTGGAAACTATTATGGTAACTGGAGTATAGATAAGGGTGGTTTTGGAGAATATAAATTTGATAAGAATGGTGATATTATTTTTGACACAAACGGAAACAATATCTATAATGACACCTGGGGAAGTGATGGTATCGATAATGATAATGATGGAACAATTGATGAGGTTGACGAAAGTGACTTTGTTATTAACTATGGTGGTTTACCTAAAATAGTCAAAGATGCGAATGATGATGGTATAGATGATTACCCTGATTTTAATGTAAAAAATATAAGATATGATTTTCGTTTGGATTGGGAACCAAACTCTGATTTAACCGCCAGTATATCTCATGGCTATGCCTGGGCAAGAAACATTAACATTACCGGAATCGCCAGATACCTGGCCGATGGCTGGGTCTACCGATACTATCAGTCAAAGTTTAGATATAAGAACTTATTTTTACAAGCGTACCTAAACACAAGCTACTCAGGTGATCAAAACAGGCCTACAAGGAATCTTGCGACCGGTAGCTTGATCTATGATAGATCTAAAAAATTCAGTCTGCAGCTGCAGCACTATCTAGAAAGATTAAATGGGGATCTAAGATTTGTATGGGGGTTAGACTATTTTCTTACACTGCCTGACACAAGAGGTACTATTCTCTCTGATAAAGATATGAATGATTATCGTGACAATAATGGTAACGGAGAGGCGGGCTCTCCCAACCATTACTATGATGAAAATGATAGTTTCTTTTATGAGACTGGTGAATCATATCGCAATATGGATTCATTGAACCAAATCTCAAACTACAGCCCTGTGGCTGCTTGGGGATCCAACGCTTATGATGCCGACATATTTTCTGGAGATAACGTATATGGAGCTGTAAAGGACGGGCTAGATAATGATCACGACAGTGATGATTTTTTTGATGCAGATGGCAATGGATTTCCATGGACTGATAATAATGGAAACGGCCTTTTTGATGCTGGTATTGACGCGATTGAAGAAGGGGCAAGACTGATTAATGGTACCCATATTTTTGTATTTGCTGATGGAATTGATAATGATGGTGATGGGAAAATAGATGAAAATATTGATGAAGGGATCGATGAAACTGCAGAAGATAATCGTTACAAGGTAAATGAGTTCGGTGCTTATTACCAGCTAAACTGGAAAATAAATAATAAACTGGAATTTATTCAGGCAACCAGGTTGGATGTCCACGACCGTTTAACCGAATTTATTGAATTCAATAATGATGGATACAATGACTCATACAGTCCATTCAATTGGAATTTTAATTCTAATAAAACTGATGGTCTTCAAATCTCACCAAAATTTGGACTTTCTTTTAAACCAAAAGAAAACCAAAACTATCGATTGACCTGGGCCAGAGCATTTAACACCCCCTCTAACCAGGCGCTTTTTCTAGATATATTTGTTACAAGATTTAGCATTTTCAAGGTATATGCAAGAGGCTCCGACAATGGATATAACTATACATTAAATAATTCTGGTGAAAATGTATATTACGATCCTTTTAATGGAGAATATATGGCAATGGACTCAACACTAATGTATTTTTTCCCATCTGTTGATCCAAAAATAAAAGGTTATTTTCAGGGGAAACTTAGTGATCAACCTGAGCTGGAGTCTGAGATTGTTAGTACATGGGAACTAGGATACAAAGGTAGACTGGCTAGTAATATTTTTGGTACGCTAGACTTATACACCAGTCACTATTCAAGCTTCGTCAGTGGGGCTACATTTATTACTCCACTAGTAATAAAAAAATCAATTATAACAGATGATTATAACCAAAATGGCGTCACAAATATTGATGGAGAAGATGGAACAATAACTATAAACGATCAAGAAGATTATGATGAGGCGCTTGATCAATGGAGACAAGGTCTTGAGGGAGTTGCATCAATCGGGGATACATTACCAGGTATTCCAACACCTGTTGTAATTGGATATCTGAATTATGGTGAGGTAGACGTCTGGGGTTTTGATGCAAGTCTGGCAATATTTTTTAGTAGAAAATGGAACATGGATGTAACCTACTCTTATATGGGAACAACTGATTTTTTTAATCCCCTAACCAAAGCAAAAGAGTCTGTTAATTCGCCAAAACATAAAGCAGGACTGAAACTACAATTTAACCCATTAAAGTATCCCCTGACGGTATCATTCAATGGAAGATATGTTGATGGTTTTGATTGGTCCTCTGGTATTTACTATGGTAAAATCAATTCCTACGGAATCTTTGATCTTCACTTAGGCTACGAGATCAATAAATATATAAAAATGAATTTTACTATCAATAATTTATTAGATCACAAACATACAGAAATCATTGGCGGCCCTTCACTAGGGAGATTAGTGATGCTTAGACTAGAAACTAAATTCTAGATAATTTCTCACTAATTGTATATAAAAAATAAGCAGGATAAACAAAAACCAAGTAGTGGGGGAACTCATTGATTTCTATTTAATTATCCTGCTTTAAATTCTTTGATTAAATTAAGTTTATCACTACCCTGCAACAAGTATTTTCTAGATTATTAAATTGAAAAAATGATAGAAAGATTAATAGATATTGATAAACAGCTGATGGTTTTTTTAAATAAAACTATTTCTAATCCTATTTTTGATATTGCAATGCCAATTATTACCAATCAAAATTTTTTAGCTGTTACTGGTATCCTACTAATTGCCTACCTGGGATATTTTGGCGGTAAAAGAGGAAAGCTTACGATTGTGATTCTATTATTCGCAGCCGGAATGTCTGACGCTATATGTGCTCAGATAATTAAACCATGGGTTGGAAGGATAAGACCATCTCATGAATTCTATGAATATATAAACCTACTTGTTTCAAAAGGTGGAAAATGGAGTTTCCCATCTAACCACGCGGCCAACAGTTTCGCTTTTGCAACGGTCCTGTCTTACTTTTATGATAAATACAGGGTGTTGCTTTATAGCGCAGCATCGGTTATAGCATTCTCGAGAGTTTATGTCGGAGTGCACTATCCACTGGATATTCTATTTGGTTCTATGTTGGGATATATATTTTCGTGGATAATATTATCTATTTGGGTAATCATAAAAATGAGAGAACTAAAAAGAGGAAGAATGTGGGTCTGGTATGCTACTTCACACCCACCAAATATTTAGTTTGGCATAGACTCATCAGGTGGTTTCACACCGAATGGTGAAAACCCATCTTCATTTTTTGGCAACTTAATCTCTCCATGTTTCGACTCAAACTTATTTACATTATCATTAAGAGCTCTAAGAAATGTCTTAGCATGTGGAGGCGCCATTATTATCCTTGAATGTACTTTTGCCTTTGGGACACCAGGGAGAATTCTTGTGAAATCTAGAACAAACTCTGCAGGAGAATGGGTTACTACAACAAAATTAGCATATTCCCCGCTGCTCACATCAGAATCAAGTTCTATATTAATTTGCTGGATATTTTTCTTATCTTTTTCCATTATTATGACCCTTTTGATTTATCAAAATCTCTTTCATTAAAATCTTCCCACTCATCGTTTAAACCTTCAAACTGAGAGTATTCTTTTATGTTCTCATCTGTCTTATCCTCAGGAAGAAGTTCATTCTCATATATATTGTAGTGATCCTTTTTCTTTTCAAACTCGCTAGGGTCCCCTTCTTCTTCTTTTGTTTGGTCCAAATCATCAACATCTTCACTGTAAACCTCTGGATCAAAAAAATCTAGATTGTCCACAATACCATTTGCCATTAAAAACTCTAAAAAATCTAGATACTTTCTATCTTTTAGATCAGCCCTACAGTGAATACATACTAGAGAATCACTAAGATCAATCTCTTCTAGAGTGTTCTCACAAACGGGACAAATAATTCCTTCTAACATTAATTTTTCCTTTTGAAATCGGCGGGTAATATAGTTGGGGAAACTTCTTTCATCAACTTTTATGTGAATTATTATCTATTTTTTTTTATAATCTTATTTCAAAAATTAAAAGGTTTAATGTGGTTAAATACTTTTATCATAGTTTTAATCCTAATAAACGTTCTATCAATTGAAAATTATTTTCTAAAAACGTGTTCTCATTACGTTCTAAAGTTATCGTATAAATTTTATTTGCTATTAATGAATTAAATCCAATTTTTAAAGGAATATCCAGTTCGAAAGCCAATAGAGAGGTTGGAGCACAGAAACTCGTATTTAAATCTACCAAAGCATCATATTGAATCGATTTAATCTGATCTAATAAAGCCTCAGATTTAATAATACGAAAATAATTTAAATCATCATCCTTATAAGAAATAAATTTTATATTGAGACTCTCTGGATAATAAGAAATAGATTTTTCATTACAAACATAACCAATAGTAAAACCTGGTAATGGGTTATCCGCTTTAATTAAATAATGGGCTATTTTCGCGTCCTCTCTTTTTTCAGGCAAAAAAAACAAGATTGATTTTACACCTTTGCCTTCTTTACTAATTTTAATTTTAGGTGCTTTAGACTGACGATTTAATATGCTTTTCCAAAAAAGTAATAATCGAAATCGTATCGGAATTTCCATAATAGAATATACCTATAATAAAATCAAACTAAATAAAAACTCTTTTACATAGTTTGTCTCACATCGGTAAAATAGAGCTACTAGATTAGATCAAAATGAAAAAAGAAAAAGCCGGCAAGTTCCCTTATACAAGGGGATTATATCCTGAAATGTATTCATCCAAAATATGGACGATGAGACAATATGCTGGTTTCACCTCAGCAAAAGACTCAAACAAGAGGTTTAAGTATCTTCTAGACAATGGAGTAATGGGGCTATCCGTTGCATTTGATTTGCCAACTCAAATAGGGTATGACTCAGACCATTCAATGGCACAAGGAGAAGTTGGGCGTGTTGGCGTTCCTATTTCAACACCAGATAATATGAAATTACTATTTGACGATATTCCGCTCGACAAAATATCAACCTCCATGACAATCAACTCAACTGCTGCTATTTTATTATCTTTCTATATTGTCACGGCTGAAAATGAAGGTATCCCATTAAACAAACTAAGAGGGACTGTCCAGAACGATATTTTAAAGGAATTTTCTGCCAGGGGCACTTACATTTACCCACCTAAAGCTTCAATACGCATAGCAACAAATATTATAGAATTTTGTGAAAACAACCTTCCTAAATGGAATCCTATATCAATCTCAGGATACCATATTAGAGAAGCCGGAAGCACTGTGGAACAAGAGCTTGCATTTACATTTTCTAATGGTATTTCATATGTTTCGGCGTCAATTGACCATGGACTTGATCCAAACAAAATTGGTCAACAAATATCATTCTTTTTTAATTCTCATAATGGCTTCCTAGAGGAGATCGCTAAATTTCGTGCAGCTAGAAAAATATGGGCAAGAATAATGAAAGAAAGATTCGGTGTAACAAATGAAAAAGCAATGATGTGCCGTTTTCATACTCAAACAGGCGGGTCTACTCTTACTTCAGAGCAAGCGGATAATAATACGGTAAGGACCACAATACAAGCCCTGTCAGCTGTACTAGGAGGCACACAATCTTTACACACAAATAGCCGCGATGAAGCACTATCCTTACCCACTAATGAATCGGCAAAACTTGCACTCAGGACCCAACAGATAATTGCCCATGAAACAAATATTATAAACTATCCTGATCCTTTTGGAGGAAGCTATTTAATTGAAGAATTAACAGAAAATTTAGTGAGAAAGACTTTTGATCTTATTGATGAAATCGATTCAATGGGTGGATCAATATCTGCAATTAAAAGTGGATGGATAGAAAATGAGATTTCAAGAAGTGCTTATGAATACCAAAAAAATATAGATAATAAAAAACAGATTATCGTTGGTGTAAATAAATACAAAGACCATGAGAATGAACAAATAGACACATTTGATATCGATCTAGATTCTGCAAATGAGCAAATAGACTCATTAAAATTATATAAAAATAATAGAGATAATGATTCTGTTAAAATGAGATTGAACGAACTAAAAACCTTGGCGAAATCAAATAACAATATAATGCCAGGTCTTATAAAATGTGTTCACAGTAAATGTACTCTAGGTGAAATGTCAGATACTCTTAGAGAAGTTTTTGGGGATTATTCTTTATAGTGTAATGTTGAATAATATCGGCAGCATACTCTCTTACATTTTACATCCAATGATTGTTTCTACTTTCATTTTCTGGTTTATTATCTATCAAACGATGTCAACAATAGATAATCGCGACCTTATATTCTTCTTATCTTTTTTTTTTAGCACTGTAGCACCTATTGTAACCGTTTTATATTTCAAAAACCAAGGCCTAATAAAAGATTTAGATGCATCAAACCGAAAAGAGAGATTATTACCCATGGCTTTCGGTGCACTTTTCTTTCTTATTGGATTTATCATTTTAAGAAAAATAAATAGTCCCATTATTATTCAGGGGATTATGTTCTGTAGCCTCATTAATACAATCATAGTTTGGCTAATTACAAAACACTGGAAAATTTCTATTCACACATTATCTGTATCATCAGGTGTAACAATCTTTTGGTTATTAGGTTATAAATATTTTTTTCCAATGTTATTAATATTGGTCCTGACTACTGTTTCGCGTTTTATAACCAATTCACATACTTTATCACAAACAATAGTCGGTATAGTTATTGGTATTATTTCAACCTATGTGCAACTGGTATTATTATTTATTTAACCATGATATTTACACAATTAATCCAAACAAATCTGCGTACAAAAGAATTAGGCAAATATATTGAATATTATAATCGCCTAGAATCAACGAATAATGAAGCCTGGGAATTAATTGAAGAAGGCAACCGACATGGAACTGTCATTGTCACTGATAATCAAACAAAAGGTAAAGGTCGTAGAGATAATTCATGGATAATGGTCGCGGGAAAGAGCTTGGCTTTTTCATTAATCATTGAAAAACAGTATCCAAATACATGCGCAGGACTTATCTCGCTTGCAACAGGTATATCAGTAGTTGAATCTTTAAATAAAAGAGGAGTTGAAGCAAAATTAAAGTGGCCTAATGATATATTTGTAGGTGAAAAGAAGCTTGGCGGCATATTATGCGAGACTAAAATAAATAAAAATAAAATAGAAAAAATTGTTATCGGTGTTGGAATAAATGTGAATGAAAAAATTTCAGAGCATCCTGAAAATATCCGTGGTCATGTGACAACAATGCTTGAAATCTCAAATCATGCGCATCAGAGGGAACTAATTGCAGCAGAGTTTATAAATAGTATAGAGCGTTTACTATATGAACTTTCTGATAAGCCAGAACAAATAATTGATAAATGGTTAAATCACTGCTTACATGTCAATGAAAAAATTTCATTTTATGAAAATACTAAAATTATAGAAGGTCTTTTTTGTGGACTTGATATTAATGGTTTTGCGAAGATTGAGATGAACAATAAGATAAAAACTTATGGATCATTAAGTCTGATTTAGTGTTTATAAATATTTTACTATATTTGTCTAGTATGGTCTAATTTTATTACATGGATAACACAAAAGTACTAGCTTGTTTAAACAATATTCTTAAACTAGAGTTGGCTGGCGTGGTTCGATACACACATTATGCATTTATGGTGCAAGGGCCGTACAGACTGAGCGTAGTTAATTGGCTTCGTGAGCAAGCGACAGAATCACTAGCTCATGCTGAGGCAGTAGGAGAGCATATTACAAGTCTGGGTGAGCATCCGACACTTAAGATTGGTGAACTACTTGAAACTCATAAACATTCAACTGAGCATATTCTCAATGAATGCTTAGACCATGAAAGGTCTGCTATTGGTGCATATTATAAGTTGCTCAAAAACATTGGAGGGGAATCTATCATGTTAGAAGAATTTGCTAGAACCATGATAGCGACTGAAGAAATGCACGAGGCTGAACTAAAGAAAATGTTAAAAGATAATTTTTAATATATCTTTATATACTAATCAAAGGCCGCTATACCTGTAATTGCCTGTCCCAGTATAAGTGTGTGCATCTCATGGGTTCCTTCGTAAGTAAAAACTGTCTCTATATTTGCCATATGCCTGATTGGAGAATAGTCTTCTATAATTCCATTACCCCCTAATATTTCTCGGCATGTTCTGGCAATATTCCTTGCTATATAACAATTGTTTCTCTTGGCAAGGGATACCTGATCAAATCTCATTTTTCCTTGATCTTTTAACCGCCCAAGCTGATAGACCGTTAGCTGTGCCATCGTAATTTGAGTTAACATCTCAGCAAATTTTGCCTGGGTCAATTGATAGCCCGCTATTGGCTTGCTAAATTGTTTACGCTGCAGAGAATAATCTAATGCTGTATCATAACAATCTATCGCAGCTCCTATCATTCCCCATGCTATACCATACCTCGCTTGAGTAAGACATGAAAGCGGCCCCTTCAGCCCTTCAATATTTGGTAGCCTTGAATGATCTGGTACTCGAACATCTACCATTGATAATTCAGAAGTAACTGAGGCTCTTAAACTTAGTTTTCCATGAATATCATTAGAAGAAAACCCCTTCATCCCTTTTTCTAATAAAAACCCTCTGATAATTCCAGACTCATCTTTTGCCCACACCAAAGCAACATCTGCAAGGCTTCCATTAGTAATCCACATTTTCGAACCATTGATTATCCAATCATCTCCATCTTTTTTAGCTGTGGTTACCATACCGCCAGGGTTTGATCCAAAGTTTGATTCGGTGAGCCCAAAACATCCAATTAATTCTCCAGAACCTAAACCGGGAAGCCATTTCTTCTTTTGCTCATCTGATCCATACGAATGAATAGGGTACATCACCAATGAGCCTTGCACACTTGCAAATGATCTGAGTCCTGAGTCACCTTTTTCAAGTTCATGTAGTATTAATCCATATGCTACACCGCTTACTCCTGCGCCACCACTTTCTTCAGGTAAAGAAGAACCCATAAAACCAAGGTCTCCAAGTTTTTTAGCAATCTCAATAGGGAAAGTGCCATTTTCATAGTGTTCATTTATTATTGGTTTAAACTCATTATTTACGAAATCGTGTGCTGTTTTTTGTATTAATAATTCTTCTTCAGTCAGCAAGTCTGATATATTATAAAAATCCGGTCCTATATATTCCATTGTTTTTTCCTTTTTCTAGGAGTATAAATTAAATCATTAAGTTAAAAAAAGTAACCGTAGGTCATATAAATCTATACCACTATTTGTTTCTGTTCTTCTATTCCCATTGATATTAAGAAGGGGGTATTTTTTTGGTTTTGAATGAATTCACTCTTTGATTTTAAATCATTCCAGTTATTATCAATTAAAACCTGCGCAACTGCACCGCCCAGTGTATTTCCTGGACCAAGGAGTATCACGTTGTCAGGACAAAATTCTTTTAGCGCAACCATCACTGAAGAAGAAAAATCATATGGCTTTATTACCTGGTGATTTAACGTGTAATTATACAGTGCATTTGTATTTGTAGACCATGGTGACCAAATACACCCTCTACCATCAACCAGTGGAATTGTCGGCTTATTAAAAATACTATTATTTATACTAGACTGCGCTAACGATGTTACATGATCAAGTATCGGTGTGTGAAAAGCTGAATGAAAAGGAATCTGAAAAGGATATTTATCATTGGCAGGCAATTTTTTTAATAAAATATCTAAAGATTTTTGTTCACCACCTATAACAATATATCCACCTAGATGAATTGAAATATATGCTTTAACATTTTCTATTTCTTTTAATACCATTTCTTTTTTTACATAATCAATTTTCCATTCATCATCAATAATTGGATAAATAATTTGACCGCCTAATCCATGATTATGAGTCAATGTTCCCATAGTTTGTATAAGATCATATCCTCTGTCATAACTAATTACGCCACCCAAGGCTAGGGCAATATACCAACCCATAGAGTTTCCACATACGGCCACAACATCATACCTATCTTTATCTATTAACATAAAGTCATTGATACTACAGGTATATATTAGTGGGGATGCGTTCTCACCAGTCATATGTGTCTTGGCTCTAAAATTATTTTTATCTAAGTCAGATATTTTCGGGAGATTTTCAGCAACTCTTTTTTTGTCAAAATCTATTAGTTGTTTGTTTATTTCAGGAGGTAAGTCACGAAGATAGTTAGATGTATCTCTTGTATAAGATCCTCTCCCAGGGCAAATAATAACGACTCTTTTTTTATGCATTTTTATACAATTCTATCGAATGCCGAATTATCGTTTCATAGTTAGGTAATGTTGAGGTTGCTGCAACACCAAGTGGAATAAAACTATCTTCAGCCGCATGAAGTTTTATAGATAGATGACCCTTTGATTTTTTATATAACGATGCCAATAGACCTTCTCCATGACATCCTGATTTTCTACACTCATCTACAATAAGAACCTTTTCAGAATTTCCAATTTCCTTTAATAGGCTATCGATATCTATATCAGATAGCCAACAGATATCTATGATTTTTATTTTCCTATTTATTATTTTTTCAATTTGAGGCTGTGCTTTTAGAGAATGATATAAACCGTTACCATAACTTATTATTGTTAATGCCTTACCTTTTCCATATGTAACAAATTCTCCTAGCAGTAGCTCCTCATTAATATCAGGATATTTGAAGCTCCATTTATCATCCCTAGGTTGATGTAAATCTTTTACCATATACAGAGCTATCGGCTCTATAAATACTACAATTCTTCCATTTGTGTATGCTTCCTTAGTAGCAGTCCTTAACATTTTTACTGCATCAGACCCATTAGAAGGGCACGCAAGTATAACACCAGGTATGTCTCTAAATATTGTTAGTGAATTATCATTATGGAAATGACCACCAAATCCTTTCTGATAGGCTAAGCCAGCAATACGGATTACCATTGGATTTATATATTGCCCTTGGCTAAAAAATGACAATGTTGCTGCCTCACCACGGAGCTGATCTTCCGCATTATGAAAATAAGCCAAAAATTGAATCTCAGGTATTGGCAAAAAACCATTATGAGCTAGACCCGCTGCAAATCCAATGATAGAAGTTTCATCTAGTGGGCTATTAAATACTCTACGAATTGAGAATTGATTAAATAAATCAGCAGTAATATGGTAGACCCCTCCTTTTTTCGCCACATCTTCTCCAAAAACCAATGTATTATCGTACTGAAGCATTATATCCTTTAGTGCATAGTTTATTAATTTAGCCATGTGATTTGGTTGAGCTAGCCTTTTGTATTCTTTTCCAAATATTTTTGCTCTTATTTTTTCATTAGTAAAACCAGGTATATTTTTCTTTGAATCATTTGGTACAATCACTCCCATAATATCGGATGCTTCATCTAATCTTGGCCTAGTAGTGGCTTTTTCAAACACGTAATGTATTCTAGTTCTAGTTTTTTCGTATAAGTCTAGTATTTCATCACTACTTAGTATTCTATCATTGATCAATATTCGTGCAGAATGCAATAATGGATCATTTTTTTCTGCTCCTTCAATATCACTCATGCTCAGATAACTACTTTCAATATCCGAACCAGCGTGTCCCATTAACCTCACAGTTTTCATATGGAGGAAAACAGGAGAACGTTTTGAACGACAATATTCTTGTACTTCTTGTGTTTTATTGATCGTATCAAAAAGATTTAATCCATCGCAATGAAAATATTTTATGGAATCTTGATTTGAAAATGTATTTTCTATCCAGCTTTTTGGAGTAGGTACAGATATGCCATATCCATTATCCTCACAAATGAAAACAATAGGCATACTACCGCCTATACTTTTCACCCACCGAGCAGTATTAAATCCACTTAATGCACTTGCGTGATTAACACTAGCATCACCAAAACTGCATATTACTATGCTATTTTTATCTAACTCTCTTTCTTTTATATCTAGATCACAAGCACGATCTATTGAAAAAGCAGCTCCCACAGCTTTTGGTATATGACTAGCTATTGTACTAGTCTGCGGGGGAATATTTAATCTTTTACTACCAAAAACCTTATGTCGTCCACCACTAATTGGATCTTCAGAAGATGCCGTAAATGATAATGCCATGTCATATAGCGGTGTACTATTATACAATTGTTTTGATCTTTCAATATAAAAGGCCCCACTTCTATAATGTAAAAATGCAATATCTGTATATGGAAAAATATTACCAAATACTGCATTTGACTCATGACCTGAACTCCCAATAGTATAAAAACATTCACCTTTTTCTTTTAATTCTCTTGCTTTGAGATCCATGTGTCTGCTATAGACTTGACTTTCAAAAATAGATATCAGCTTACTTGGGCTTATACTAACATCAGATATGGATAATTCATTTGTACTATCTGGTAGATTATTATTTTTTACGTGTTTAGAAAAATTCTGATCTATTATTTCAGCACGATTAAATAAATTCATTTTTGCTTTTGGGCTAAATAATTAAAATTTTTTTATTTGTCTTTAATTTTTTTTGCAGGTATTCCAGCCCATACCTCCCCAGGAGGAACATTCGTATATTTTGGGACTATTGCCCTAGAAGCGATCACAGCACCATCACCAATATTGCATCCTGGATTAATCTGGGCCCCAAGACCAATAAGACAATTATCCCCAATCGTTATTGGTGAAAAAACAATCTCATTTTTTTCTGCTATGTGCGGAGTAATAATAACTTTTGATCCAATAATTGAATTGTTTCCTATTGTCACCAGGTATGGATCATTTATTCTGTCACTACTTATGTAACTATTTTTTCCAATCTTACAACCCATCGCACGGTAGTAGAAATCTGTTATCCATGAAGGTATCATATGGTGCACACATGGTTTTGCAAGACGGTCCAATACATTATGGAAGGCCCATCTCACAGTAGTCATAGAAAGGAAAGGAGATCTTTCATCTCGAATAGAAGGTTTAAAAATAAATCCAAGTATAGAAGTAAAAAATATTGTCGTTAGCATCCATAATACATATGCTAAACCCAGACTTATTCCAAGATATATAGCACGATGTAAAAGAATAAAATTATTTGTTATATCAAAAGTGTATAAGACTAACAATGCGCCGGGTATACAAGCTATGCCCCAGTGAATTCCTGTATATAATACTACAATTGTCGTTAAAACATTTTGTGTAATTTTCCAGAGCACCTAATTGATCCTAATTATACTCTATATGATTATAATTAATCATCTGAATCCCAGTAAATCTCTTGCCACAATTTTGTCGTTTCTGGGAAAATTCTTAACATTATCTTTTTTAAAGCTCTCGCATATTCTTGTATCTCTACCTGAGCAGTGGCCTCATCCCTAAGTTCAATAAAATTCATAATTGATTGAAAAGATGCTGTCCACCAGACTTGCGTATAAACGGTCAGAGGAAGTATACTCCTAGCCTGCTCTTTAGCCATTCCCATATTTATCATTTTTTCATAGGCATTAATGGAGTTTTCTTGAGATTCTTTCCATAGCTTTTCGGCTTCAGTTTGATCTTCAACAAGGCCTTCACTCGCTTGTTTATTATCATCTGACTGGGCACGGAAATTAGGCGGCATATAAAAATCTGAGTATGCAACATACCTTCCACTTATCTCATTCCATGCATGGTCTTTAGTTGGGTGATCGGAGGTCGTCTCTATTCCAACAACATGTTTATACCACTGCCTCATTACAAACTCTGGGGCCTTAATTATCATCATAACATGTTGATGCCTAAATGGTGAAAAATGCTTATGCTTTATTAAAAATTTTGATAGGCGCCTGTCTTTATCAGTAAAATTATCAGACCTACCACCAAAAGAAACTCGAGCAGCATTTACAGGCGTCAGATCATCTCCAAGTGAATCAACTACTTCAATGTATCCTTTATCCAAAACTGTTTCTATATATTCAATTTTCTTTTCACTCATAAATTAATTTCCATTAAATATTTTATATGTCTTTTCTACGGATAAATTATACCCAGCAATAAGACCTGGTTCAATTAAAGTTTTTTGATTGTTAAATGTTATTTCTTTCCCATTAAGATTAATTACTTTGCCACCGGCCTCATTTATTAAACATGTACCGGCACATATATCCCACTCATTTTTCGGCCTAAGCGTTGCAAATATATCTGCTTTACCAACTGCGGTCAGACCCATTTTATAGGCCACGCTTCCTATCGGCTTGAGCTCTTTGAAATTTTCTTTAAATGGTTCCCACAACCCTCTACGAGTCTCTGAGCGGCTATTGAGTATTACCATATCCGTTGTTGATTCTTTTACACTGCATCTATATTGAATATCATCTAAAAAAGCTCCGTTACCCTTAGACGCATGAAATGTTTCTTTTGTCACAGGATTATGTAAAACTCCAATGATTGGCATTCCATTTTCAACTAGAGCAACGCTAACAACAAATTGTGGAACTCCCTCAATAAACTCTTTGGTGCCATCTAAAGGATCAACAATCCATACTCTTTCTTTATTTAGCCTGTCTTTTGAGTCTACAGTTTCTTCTGATAGCCAACCATAATCGGATCTTGCACTAGTTAGTTCTGATTTTAAAAAGGAGTCGGCCTCATTGTCAGCCGTTGTAACAGGATTGTGGTATCCTTTTTCCTTAACCTCATAATCGTCACGATAGTATTGCATTATAATTTCGCCAGCTTTGATTGAAGCATTTATCGCAAGTTGAAGATCACTGCTCATATTTTTATTTTTTTGTTATTGAATGCATTCTTTGAACACTCTCTTTAATCACATCATTTGTTTCATCTACCACGAAAACCTTAGCATCTTTCATGAAAGAAATGTTTTTGTAAGGCTTATCATCCTTAAAATGTATGGCAGCGCCATCTTCAATCGAATATACAGATGGCACTTTCTTATCTTTAATAAATTTATGCACACTAGGTCGCCTATCTTTTTCAGAATTATAATGCGGGCAGCAACTTCCTTTTAGTATACCCATACAATCGATTAGATTCAGATTACTTGCCCAAGAATCAGTTACCCCTGTTTCAAACCAGCATATAGCTCCAGCACTTACACCTGATAAAACCACACCACGATTATATGCTTTTTTTAATAACCTATCTAGTTTCCACTCCTTCCAAACTGCAAGCATGCTTTTGGTATTTCCGCCCCCAACATAAATTATATCTGCCTTATTTACTACTCCTTCCAATCTAGGCGTCCTCTCAAAAAAATTAATATGACTAGGGTTGCAATCGAGTCCACTGAAGCATGAATAAAAATTCACAATATATGGTTTATCCTCAGCACTAGCTGTAGGAATAAAAAGTATATTTGGAGTATCTACATTAGATTGTTCTAGAATATATTTTTCGATTACTCTTTGTTTTGGATTTCGGCCAAAACCACCACCACCAATACATATAATTTGTTTTGTCATTTATCTTAAAATGTAAAATTTTTTACTAATAAAGTCTAATTCAATCATTTAAATAAACTTATTGATATAAGATTTAGAATTTTATAAGATATTTTGATCTATTTGATCAGACCCTAATTCTGATTTGATATAAAAAATTTAAACCTATTTATTTATTTATTTTATAAACAATTATTTTTTATTTCTTGAATAGAACAAACAACTACTAGTATCTTTAGGCATACTGGGAGTTTAGAAGGAAAATAAATTTCAATTTTTTTCTGACGACAAAGACAAATTTTATATCATCCCTAATAGACTGGGACAAAATTTCTTACCTTTCTATCCTCCCCCAAACATAAATAGTAACTTTTTAAGTGGTAATAGCTTGTGCCTAACCGTGCACTATATTCACTGAAGCTGGTTATATAAAAATAGGTAGATAAACGATGAAAAAAGAAATATTCATAAATGAGAGTATGGGAGAGACAAGAATTGCTATCCAAGAGGATGGGCAAATTGTAGAGGTATATATTGAGCGCCAAGATAAACAAAGAATGGTTGGCAATATCTATAAAGGTAAAGTAGAAAATGTACTCCCAGGAATGCAGGCTGCGTTTGTAGATATCGGCTACGACCTAAATGCTTTTTTACCTTTTTCAGAAATAGCAAACCCGGACTATATCATTGAAGATGAAGATGAGAAAAATCAGAAAAAGAAAGGCAAGCCAGATAACATTGAGGTTGACCTTCAAACAAATCAAGAAATATTTGTACAAGTAATAAAAGAGCCTTTTGCCGGGAAAGGCCCTAGAGTCACTACTGAGGTAGCTATACCAGGCAGATTATTAGTCCTTGTACCCTATGAAAACTATATAGGTATCTCAAAAAAAATATGGGACAAGTTTGAAAGAAGAAGACTGAAAAAAATTGCAAGAGGACTAAGACAAAAAGATACAGGAATAATTATTAGAACTGTTGCTGAAGGTAAAAGTGAAGAACATATAGTTAATGATTTCAATTCTTTATTAAACAGCTGGAACAAGGTTAGTAAAATTGCTGATAACGAAAATGCACCTGCTTTAGTATATGAAGATCTAGAGACAGCATCAAGTGTAGTCCGGGATTTATTGACTCCGGATGTTGAAAAAATCATTATTGACTCCAAACGGTTATACAAAAAAACACAAAAGTATCTGGAAGAGGTCTCTCCGAGTCTATCAGAACGCTTAGAACTCTATAAACTAAAGCTCCCTCTTTTTGAAAGTTTTGATATTGACTCAGAGATAGAAAAACTAATGAGACCAAAAGCATGGTTAAAAAGTGGTGCATATTTAATTATTGAAAAAACAGAGGCAATGGTTGTTGTTGATGTAAACAGTGGAAAATTTGTTGGAAAAAAATTACATGAAGAAAATTCCTTAAAAATAAATCTTGAAGCAGCAAGAGAAGTTGCTAGGCAACTAAGACTTAGAGACCTATCAGGACTTATTGTGATTGACTTTATTGATATGCGTCATGAAGAAAACAGGAAAAAAATATATCATGAACTCCGTAAAGAATTAAGAAAAGATAGAGCAAAAGTAGCCGTTTCGCCAATCACTGAGTTTGGACTTTTAGAAATGACCAGACAAAGAATAAGAGTAAGCCTATTAGACTCAATGAGTGAAGAGTGCCCCACTTGCCAAGGTTCTGGAAGAATTATTTCTAGAGAAACTTTGTTAACAAGGATAGAACACTGGCTGAGAAGATATAAAAGTAAGCATCGCGACCTGCGTATAAGGTTG
>Ga0208522_1000945_pt1 | contig 19168 bp, 17 predicted proteins | sample ETNtaG_25_FD_185763 | JGI IMG/M metagenome (GOLD analysis project Ga0208522, IMG submission 185763) | Marine microbial and viral communities from oxygen minimum zone, Eastern Pacific Ocean - ETNP201302SV86 (SPAdes) (version 2) | ecosystem: Environmental > Aquatic > Marine > Oceanic ... | reverse complement strand
TGGCGCTCTCTAGACTCTTCTCGGCTACCGCTCTTTCTTTGGCTGCCGTGTCTGCAGCCTGTTTCTGATCTTGCAGCCTCTTCTTCTCGGCATCGGCCTTCTTCTTCGCCGCTTCTGTGGCCTTCTTCTCGGCATCGGCCTTCTTCTTCGCCGCTTCTGCTGCCTGCTTATCTTTGGCCGCGTTGCTCCCCTTGCCGTCAGCCATGTAGGGTCTTGTTAGTCCGGATATATTTAGGATGCGGAAGGACCCTCCCGACGAATCAAATTTTTCCTTCCGTCACTTGCCTAGTTAACTATCGCTGGTTGGAGTCTTCTGCCTTGGAAATCCCTCGATTTTAGCACGTCGATTACGTATGAGGCCTTCTTCACGTGCACCTCGACGGTGGACTCGCTGTCGCCCATCGAGATTTCCCCGATAGCCACCTCTGGGACCCTCGCTTGGTTGACAATCCAATCGGCTAGTGCCAGCTTGCTTGCGTCCCCGCTTCGGAGGGAGAGCCTGACAGTGACCATTCCGAAGCAGTCCGAGATCTCGTCCCAGTCTTCCTTCAGCCTAGCCATTTCCTTGGACCCGTCTGGCAGTTCTGGTGCGTCCACCATCGGTATCGTCATCCCCCATGTGTTCGCGATCTTGTCGAGTTGCGACATTTCCGACCCTCCCACGAAGCTCCAGGCCTGGCCACTCCTGCCCATCCTTCCGGTGCGCCCGATCCGGTGGACGTACGACTCCGTCTCATCGGGGAGGTCGTAGTTCACCACGTGCGTGATGCCATCAACGTCCAGTCCCCTTGCGGCTACGTCCGTGGCCACCAGGATGCTCTTCTTCCCCTCTCGGAAGCTGTCCAGGATCCTCTCCCTCTTGTTCTGCGCCATGTCCCCGTGGAGGGCCGCTGAGTCGACTCCCTGCCTGTCGAGCCTCTCATCCAGCATGTCGACCATCCTCTTCGTGTTGGTGAAGATGAGCATCTGGTCCCCTTCGGACATGTTTGCAACGATTCTACCAAGGGCCCACATCTTGTTGAGCCGGCCGACCTTTATCGCGAATTGGTCGATCTCCGGGACCTCGACCTCGAGGTCCTCGCTCATTACGTGGACGGGGTCTTTGGTGAATTCCTCAGTGGCATCGAGAACCTCTTGGGGGAACGTGGCGCTGAATAGCAGCGTCTGACTCCTCCCGGTCATCTTCTCCACTATCCATAGGACGTCTGGGAAGAACCCCATGTCTAGCATCCTGTCAGCCTCATCGAGGCAGAATATTCTGATAGCCGGGAGGTCGATGTGGCCCCTCTTGCTCATGTCGATGACCCTTCCGGGGGTCCCGACAATGACGTCAACTCCTTTGTCGAGTAGTTTTGCTTGCTTCTCTATGTCAGTTCCACCGTAGACTGTCTCAATCTTGAGTCCCTTCTTGCCCTGGAGGTTGTTCATCTCCTCTGCGACTTGGACGGCTAGCTCCCTTGTAGGGCAGAGAACGAGCGACTGCAAGGCACCATCCGGCCCGCACGACTCAATTATAGGAATCCCGAATGCAGCGGTCTTTCCAGAACCGGTCCTGGCCTGTCCCACTACGTCCTTGCCTTTGCGGGCCACTGGGACCGACTCAGTTTGGATCTGGGTGGGCTCTTCCCAGCCCATGCCCTTGATGGCCTCGGAGATATCACTATCAAGATCCCAGTCGTTGAAGGTTAGAGCGGACATCTTTTGGCCTCAGGACCAGGTTTCAGCTTCTCTGATGTTCTTCTGGAGCTCTCCCATCCAGTACTTCCTGCAATTATCCTTTGTCAGGAACTGGTCTTTGCTCGAGAAGCCGTGGTTGTAGTGGCCCTTGTCTGCGTTGGCCCACTGATCCTTGCGGCGCTTGTGGAACTTCTGGAGGACATGATTTCTCATGTACTGCCTGAACTTCAGGGCCTTGGTTCGGTTCACTCCCTTGGGCGTGACGCCGTCCCACAGTTTCTCGAATCGAGCCAACTTCTCGTCGAATTCGTCACTCATCTGCTTTCCTCGGTGGCCGGCCGACCTGACTGGCGTTTATCATCCTCACCCAAGGGGGGGAGATTGGGGAGGGGGATGTCCTCATCCTCCTTCGGCACATACTCGGCAGGTGCAAGCTTGCGGTTCTTCTCCTCCTCCGAACCCTCGAAATCAGGGTCCAAAGAAAGGGACTGGAGCCTCTTTTTGAGACTTGGGTCCTTCTCCTTCTTCAGCAGTTCTCCCGCAGCTTCTCGGAGCTCTTGGCCTGACAGGATGATGGACATCTGGCTCACGCAGGCCTTCCTCATCTCCAAGTCATCGTCGGATGCCCCCTTCAGGATCATCTGGACTACCCTGGGGCTCTGGATGTCGAGCTTCCTAAGTGCCTTGATGACGGAGTTTCTGATGCTCCTGTCATTCTCTCCGAGGCTCGACTCGACCAGGATTACGGCCACTCTGGGTTCTACGTCGGCGAGAACCACCAAGGTCTTGGCCGCATTCCTCCTGACCCTGACTTCTTCGTCCTGGAGAGACCATGTGATGAGGTCCCAAGCCTCGGCTCCTCCCTTGGAGGTCACCGCTCTGAGAATCAATGAGCCTCTGATTCTGAGATCAACGTCATCCTCTCTGATTATCTCGTCGAGATGCAGACAACCCACCTCGGGCCACTCTCTCGCAGTTAGCTTGAGGGCCGCGAATGCATTGTCGCGATGCTCCTTCCTTTCGTCCCGCAACTCCCTTCGAATTATTTCCTCGCATCCGGAGGGAAAAAGCGGAGATATCTTCTTCAGGCAGTTCATAGCCTCCTCTCTGACTGGTTCCTCATCGTCAAGCAACCTGTCAGAAAGGCAGTGGAGTAGTATCCCCTGCCTCCTAAGTGCGAATGAGGGGAGGACCTTCAGGGCAGCAATTCTGACATCTGGGAAGTTATCCTCCAGGGCGTCAACTAGGACCTCGTAAGCCCTCTCAGCATCTCTCTCTCCCACTTTGCTAAGGGCCTTAATCGCGTCAATTCTTCCGAGCTTCCACCTTATTCCATCCGTTAGAATCTCTACCTTGTCCGTCTCTCCCGTTGCAAGGGGGAGTATTTCGGAAATCTCCAGTCGCTGCCAAGGTCCGCTGTCAGGGGACAAGGCAGCAAAACCGGATGTTTTCCTGCCTACCTTTTTTCCAACTCCGATTCTTTTCCCCGTCCTCGGGTCGCGTGCAATGTACTCCCTAGGCATAGAAAACCGCACGCGGATAGAGGCATCACACTTCAACCAAGCGCGATATTGTTCGGGGCAACCATGAAGCACGCTTGCCGCTAGCAGAGCCTGAAACATGTCTCCAGAGGTAGAAATCGAGATTTCCAAGTTATTGCACTCTTCTTTCAACGGAGGGGCCGGGGAGCCGATTAGCTTGAGGGACCTAGCTCGAATGTGGTCATTGGAGATGCAATGGTTCTCCCCGGAAGTCGCACAATCTCTGGTAGAGAGGCTGCATGCTTCTGGGTGGCTGGTTGGTGAGGGCGATTCTCTATCTCCGTGCGCCTCGTCATTCGAACACTCGCCGGAACTTGGGTGGAGGCCATTCTTGTCCAGGGCGGGCGAGATTCCTAAACCGCCCATAGGATCATCCGAGAAGATTGTGAGACCACCGGAAAACTCCGCCCCGGTCACAATCGATGCTCAACCGCATTCGGAGGAGGGTTCGAGGAGTAAGTTGGCCTCTAGGATAGCTGCGATGTCGGGATTGGAGAAGAGGGAGGTTATCCGCAGGGCACAGAGGAAGAGGAGGGCATTGGGCCCTGTTTCACTAGATGTCGCCCTGCTTCTTCTGGCGAGGGAGCAGAACCTCGAGATGGGCCAACTCGTAGAGATTCCCTAGTTTGATCCGTCCCCATTGGTCCTGACCTCAGCTGCCAGCAGCCCTGGCAGGACCAGGAGGGCAAGTATGAGGGAGAAAGCCACAGAAATTGAGCTAACCACGCCAAAGTCCCTTATCACTGGAATTGGGGACAGGAGGAGGACCATGAAGCCGCAGATAGTAGTCCCTGCGGACATGAGGAGAGCAGACCCCGTATTCGCGTACATGTCCTTCATCGCGGGCCAGATCGCCATCCCCGATGCCCTATTCGACTCGAACCGCCTCCACACGTGGATGGAGTAGTCAATACCGAGTCCAATGGTTAGTGCTGTGATCATTATCGTAAGGACGTTCCAGTTTATCCCCAGCACTGCCATTGAACCCACCACCCACGAACCGGCAAGACCTACTGGGAGGATGACTAACAGGGATTGACCGATCCTCCTGGTGAGCGCTGCCAACACCAGTAGGGACACGGTTAGGCTGATTGCTGTCGAACTGACGATGGATGAGATCAGTCCGGAAAGGAGGTTGGACAGGGTCATCAGGTCTCCTACGGCATATGCCCTGCCCCCTGTGTCGGACGAGACTATGAGGGACTCCACCCCCATGTCGTTTGAAATCTGCTCGACCATTGCACTGCTCTGGGCCTCTACGTCGACCCTGATTCTGAGGAACCTTATCGCGGACCCGTCTTCGGTCAAACCAACGTGCTCCCCCGTCCTCTCTGACCAGGTTGTGCCCCTGAGTTGGTCGCCCACTGTGTCATTCGATAGGAGGGATGCGAGGGCTGACGCGAGGTCCCCCTCGACGAAGCTATCCCTTGGGGCGAGGTCCTCTCCGAACACCTCCAGGTTGTGCTCGGACCCGAATCCAGGATCCTGCTCTATGGCATCGGCCACAATCCTGTAAATGCTGTCGTAAGAGACCCATTCGTTGCTCGTTCCCGGGGCCTCGGTTACAACCGTCCCTTCCATCCTGGCGAGAGCGTCCTCCAAGTCACCCAGTGCCTCGATTAGGGATTCCTCGCTGTCGAATGACTCCTCTCCCTCCCCGGGCTCAACGAGGATGTAGACGGACTTCAGGGCGTTAACTTCGTAGGACTGGTAGAGATCTTCTCTGATCTCCATAATCTCCATCTCGTCCTCAGATAGGAAGTCTGTCAACTCGAAACTGGTGTCTAGTCCCTGCATTGCGACCACAACAGACCCTGCGGTGATTATCGCCACGGACAGGAGGACCAGGGGGGCGTTCCCTCTCTGGAAATCGGCAGCCCTCTCAGCCAAATTCCCCAGTTCAAGCCCCCTGCTACGAGTGGCCCCCATCGTCCTCTCGACGAACACGTGCATCGCACCCACAGTTACCGTGCTTGCTAGGAAAGCACAGATGACCCCCAGTGCCAGTGTGGCTCCGAATGTCCGGAGGGGAGGGAGGGGGGATAGCGAATTGGCCAGGAAGGCGAAGACAGTGGTAATCACCGCCAGCGATAGGGCGACCCTTAGCTCCATCAAAGCCCTCGCCCAAGCCTCAGCCGAGCTGCTAGAGTCTTCCTTCGCCCGTTCGTACGCTCTCTGAAGATGGATTGAGTAATCTATTCCCAGCCCAAGTACGACCGGAGCTACTGCAATCTCCAGTATGGAGAATTGCATCCCCATCAGAGAAATCGCCCCATAGGTCCAGACAAGGGATGCCAGTAGTGCGACAAGGGGTGCGACAACCATCGTCGCCGAGCGGAATGTGAGTGCGAGCAGCAAGACCACGACAATCACAGCGAGGAGAATTAGCCAAACTAGGTTGTCGAGGGTCGATTCGTTGATGTCGTTGCTGATCAGATCGTCAGAGATCACCCCATAATCAAGGATGGAATCATCGCTCAGCATCGCCCTGATCTGATTTGCATGCCTCTGCCGGTCATCACTCTCTATCTCCCCGCTAATTTCGATGAGCCATAATGTGCTGCTAGCAGTGGGGGTAGGATTCCCTTCGCCGCTCTCCAGCCAATCGCAAACCGGGGAGTAATCCAGATCCCTGTGGAGCAAGGCAGATGTGGCGAAGGCAGCAGTCGCAATCGACCGCTCGTCACCCCCAATCGCATCGCCACACTCCTCATCACCTAGGACAGCATCTAACATCTCCTTCCAGTCATTGAATTCAGAGAGGTTCCCCGTGTGATTACGCTGTTCCAAGAACCTCTCAAGTACTTCGGCGGCATTGATCTGGGAGTCTATGAAAAAGCCGTTCTCATCGGAATATGATTGAATCATCTCATGATCATCGGCCAATTGTTGTAGGGCCTTCATTTCTAGAACGTTGGCGACTTGGTCCTCGCTCGCTGCAGGTCTGACATTGATGTAAACCAGATGCGGAGACGCCCCAACAGCCCCCTCTATCCTTTCCTGCGCCTCATCGGCATCTGTCTCAGGGGCAAACGAAGAGAGGTCAGTCGTGAAAGCAAGGCTCCCTACTAGGAAATATGCTAGAAAACCAGTCAATAGCAGACTTGCCAGTAGGATTGGCAAAGACATCCTCTCGAATGATTCAGCCACGCGTTTTGTCATGGCTTCCATGCCTGACATCGTCGCCCCCAAAACCTCCCGGTGTAAAACTTAGGGGAAGTTTGTGGCGGTTTTCGCTCGGCTTTGGCATGCAAGGCCTCAAAAGGGCCACTCCTGTCGAGCGTCCGTCCTATGCCAGTCAAAGTATTGAAGAACGAGGGTCGAGAACTGCGAATCAGAGTCATTGACGGGGATCATACGGCACTCCAGTTGTTCCGCTCTCGTCTGAACGGTAGGGACGATGTCGAGTATGCAAACTACTTCCAGAACCACCCGGACCTCGATGACCCGGAACTATATGTTCGCTCGGTTAAAGGAAAGAAGGCAAATAAGATTCTCAAAGATATATGCTCCGAGATCACAAAGGAATTCTCCAGCATCAAGCTTTGAGGGGGTGATTCCCTGAGAGGGAGCGAAATCGAGGACTACTTGGGACTCTCCACGTGGATGGTGCCTGCAGAGGGGATCGGGGGACTTCTGAAGACCAGGGTAGAGGACTTCCGAGTCGAGGAGTCATCCAAGGTCCCTGCTCTCGATGACAAGGGACGATTCACTGTAGCCAGGGTGACAATGACAAATTGGGAGACAAATCGGTACCTCAGGAGGCTTGCTAGGGCCTGTGGGATAAACAAGAACAGGATCTTCAGCTCTGGATTGAAGGACAAACGAGCCATAACTACGCAGATTCTAGTGATCGACGCCCCAAGAAGAAAGGTCGAATCAGTTGAAATCCCAGACAGCACAATAGAGGTAATTGGCAGGACTCACCAGAAGGTTGCCATGGGCGATCATGATGGAAACAGATTCACCATCACTGTTAGGGGGTGTTGCGATAAATCAGGCAATCCAATAGATGCCAAAGAGGCGATGAGCAGGGTCCACGACATCAGAGATGGACTTGCCAAGTCTATGGGTTCTGACGCATTCCCCAATTGGATTGGACCCCAGAGGTTCGGTTCTACGAGGCCAGTTACTCCACAGGTCGGTGCCGCCGTAATAGAGGGTGACTTTGAGCGAGCAGTCGATCTTTACGTTGGAATGGCAGGATCTAGGGAAGGGGAAGAGGCAGATGCGTTCAGAGCATCATGGAGGGAGGATGGAGACCCGCAGAAGTCCCTGGAGCTGGCACCTGAGAGGCTGGGTTATGAGTCTGCAATGTTGAAGCATCTGGTCAAGAAGCCGGGTGATCATGTTGGGGCTTTCAAGACCTTGCCGAACTCACTCCAACTCTTGATGGTCCATTCTATCCAGTCATTAGCATTCAACCACTCCCTCTCGGAGAGAATCGGATCCGGAATTTCCCTGATCGAGCCAGAGGAGGGCGATCTTGTAGCTCCACTCCTGTCCAACGGAAGGATCGATGTTGGTAAGATGGCCCATGTAAGCCCAACAAACCTCGAGCGTTGTCGTCGGAACTGCAAACTCGGAAGGTTAGTTGTGACGGGTACTCTTCCAGGGCGTGACTCCCCTCTTGCGGAAGCGGAACCGGGCAAGAATGAGGTTGAGGGTGTCCTCCAGGCGGGTTTGGATGGGGTGGATTGGGTCGTGAAGAAGATTCCGAGGCTCACCACTTCTGGAACCAGGAGGGCACTTTCCGTCCCATTCAGGGACATCAGCGTCGAGCAAGCCCCAGAGGCTGACGTACTTTCCCAGAGGTGGGAAGCCGGCCCCGGGGAAGGCGATCGATGGCATCCTGAGGGAGCATCCCTACGTCTGAGGTTCACTCTACCAGCCGGGGCCTATGCCACAGTCATGATGCGGGAGATTATGCGCTCACCTCTAGACCATTACTGATCAGAGTCGACCCATCTCCAGGGCCTCTATTTGGCCAACAAGCTCGTCAACGGCTCTTACCTCGTCCTCAAAGCCATCCACTATCCCTTCTCCCTCTCCTAGGACTGCTTGGACCTCGATGAACATCATCCCGAAAGCTAGGGGCTTGACCTCCACCTGCTGGACCTCTTTGAGATTGGAGATCATCTTCGCAATTCCCTCGTAGTCTGGACCGCCATCTTCTGGCTGGTCTAGTGTTACCTTGTATTTTACAACGACATGGCCCATTGTTTCACCTCAGGGTCCCTCGAATCTGCACTTGGGGCAGATGTATTTCACGGACTGAACTCGGCACCGCTGGCTCCTGCCCAGAGGGGCAGAACAACCCGGGCACGGGAAAGAGGTGCTCTCGCTTTCCACTAGTGGCGTCCCTGAGGACGCACAGACAGTTGCCCTTCCACTTGCTCCGGCCATCGACTTGCTGGCGTAATAGGGTCCCTTTTTAGCGTTGATTGTTCTTTTCCTCTCCCACCACATGGTCGAACGGCCATAATTATGCTGAAATTTGAAAAGATATGCCCCGTCATGATGTCCATGGTCGAAGAGGAATTGAAGCTCTCCGGTGTCCAATCAGATCTTTCCGATTTTGTAACGGACGAGGGCGGCATCTGGAGTCTGAGAGAAATTGAGAAGGTCCGAGGCTGGAACAACATAGAGTACGGCGCGGGCCTTTCCGGCAAGAATACCCCATCCACGGGACTGTCGATGAATAGGGCTTACATCCCTCCTGGTGGAATAGCAAAGGCACACATCCACGTGGGTTTTGACGTGATGGTCTATCTCCTCAAGGGTAGCGTAAGGCACGAGTACGGCAAGGGGTGCCGGAAGTCGGTTGTCCACAATGCTGGCGACATGTTCTACATTGAGCCAGGGCTTCCGCATGAGGTATTCAATTGCTCAGAAGATGATTGGGTCCATGCAGTTGTATCGAGATCGGATGCCTCGGAGTGGCAGAACATCGCGCCATATGATAGGGATTCGGAGTAACTACTCCCGCTTCTGGATCCTTCTGAAACCGACCTTTGTTTCCAGACTTTCCTCATCGTCTTCATCGACTACGATTCCGATCGAGGCTAGGTGGCTCTGCAGATGTTCCATGGCAGTGCCCTGTTTCTTCGGCCTTGGCAGCATTCTCTGGCAAATCAAGTAAGTCTCAGAGGACGCGGTCCTGCTTGCTGTGGGGGAGTATCTGCCGACGGCCGAGAAACGGAGCTTTGCAGCGTCAATGAGCCCCTCGATGCCTGCTCCCTGGAAGACCTTGGTAACGAAGCACCCGCCCGGGGAAAGTAGCTCTGCGGCGACATCCAGTGCCATGGTTGAGAGTTCCAGTGAGATTGCCTGATCGGTGTCATACCTTCCAGTGAGCCTAGGCGATATGTCGCTGATTACCGCATTCAGTTTCCGATTCCCCAAGTGGTCAACAATTTCCTCGATTGTAGCCTCCTCTGTGATGTCCCCGACCAGAATTGTTGCACCTTCTATCGGAGAGGTCGCCAGCAGGTCGACCCCGATCACTGCCCCGCTTTCCCCGACCTCTTCGATAGCAACTTGGATCCATCCTCCCGGGTGACACCCGATGTCGAGAACTGCGTCACCTTTCCTGAGTATGCCGAACTTTTCCTGGATCTGCTTGAGTTTGTACGCCGAGCGGGCCCTATAGCCCTTGGACTTAGCATCCCTCCTCCATGGGTCACGCTTGTTTTCCTGGTACCAGCGCTTACTCATGCGCCCACCCTCGGACGGACAGTTATGAATCCGAACGATGGATGGGGGCCTAGCATGGGCCTTTGCCATATGTTTGAGTCACAGGCCAATCTCGGAAATTAGTACTCGAGCCGTGTCTCTAACTGCTTGCTCTGACATGGCAGTAGGCTCGAAACCAGTCCCAAGCAATTTAGTCACATCCAGATATGTCTTGGGGACATCTCCTGCCCAGCCCCTCCTTCCCCCGGTATAATCTATCGAAACGCCTTCGAGACCACTTTCCTCAATCACTATCTCGGCAATCCTAGAAACAGAGCAAGTATCTCCTGTTCCCAGGTTGTTTAGGACCGGGCCCTCTTCACCTAGGCCAATCACGTGAAGCATAGATTTCACGCAGTCATGAGCCGACATGTACGACTTCTCCTGGTTCCCATCGCCCAAAACCTCCAGTCTTGCTGGATCCCCCTTTAGCTTGTGGATGAAATCGAAGATCACCCCATGAGTCCCCCTTGGTCCGACGATATTGGCAAACCTGTGGATGTATCCCTGCGCCCCGAATGTTCCCGCCCATGCAGTAATCAGCGCCTCACTAGCCAGTTTGGACGCACCGTACAGGGAAATTGGCATTACTGGCCCATAGTCCTCCGGAGTCGGCATCACCCCTGCCTCCCCATAAACAGCGGAAGATGAGGCAAATGAGATTCTTCCGACTTCCGAGACCCTCATCGCTTCAAGGACATTGTATGTCGCCATCGTCCCCTGCCTCAGATCAGTGTCCGTGACTTCAGTACCCAGTCTGATGTCGGGATTTGCTGCTAGATGGTGAACGGTCTCAATCCCCTCCATCGCTGTAATCACTGCCTCCCGATCAAGAAGATCGCCTCTGCAGACTTCTACCGAGCCACTTCCTTCGTGGTGGGACAGGAACTCCTCTCTCCCACTACTGAAATTGTCGATAACGCGGACTTCCTTACCTTGCTCTACCAAAGCATCGACTAGATGGGAGCCGATGAAACCAGCACCCCCTGTGACTAGGTCCATGTATCGTCGTGACCCACCATCCCCCTTGAGTCCATCGGGCTATGGGCATCTCAGACTCGCCCGTTAATCGACTCATTCGGCCGGCAGTTATGCGAACGCTTCATTTGGCTTGCGTCCGGGAACCCGAACGTGACTTCTAACCATGGGGGTTCCCAACAGGACGAGGAACTAGCTTTCTGGGCTTGGTTTTTCGAGAGGATTAGCCCAATTTCAAACTATTTCACGAAGATTCGTCGAGACGTCAGGGATAGCCCAATCGGCGGTTTCCTAGACACCGCAGGACAACTGCTGAACGACGTCTCTGACACATCCCACATGGTGGCACAGAGGTCAGCCGAGTTGACATACAGCGCTATTCTGAGGAGCCCGGCATACCTCATAGTAACTCTTCTGCTAGCTTCAGCACTAATTGGCTGGAGGGCAGAAGACTTCGAACACCAGATCAACGGGGATGTCGAGATATACCTTCCCGACGGGGCCAACTCTACTTCTCTCCTAAATGAGGTCAGAACCCAATGGTCGACCGATATCGTGATTCTCTACGTACAGACAGATAATGCAGCCATTGGAGCGGACCACGGAGTCGAGAATATTACAGATGCCAACATACTGAATCAGATATCTTGGATCGAAGGGGACGACAACAATGCAGGCGAAAGCGGATATGGAAAGGGTTTGGACTACAACAAGGAAGACCGAGGTTCACATGCCTGCAATAGCCCGATGACGGGATGTGATGGAGTTGTATGGATTCTGTCGCCCGCTCAGATTATCAAGGAGGCAAACTCGACGAACTACAGATTCTCATGCGCGGTTGAAAAGTACGGTCTAGACGAAATTAGCGGGGGGAGTTGTGCGGTTTCGAGCCAGAACCCAAACGAGGGTTACTCAATTCCACAGGGTGATGGCGCCCAGGACAGGATTGACAACTACGTGGACAACTCCGGAGAACTCCTCTCAAACTTCGTTAAAGACACCAATAACGACGGAATTTGGGACACCGGCGTCGTAATAATGGGCATTTCCTTCGATATGACCAATACCGACATCACACCAAGGACCGATCTCAAGACAGGGGATGAAATCAGAGATCACAAGGCATTCATTGGATACGTGAAGTCACTCCTCTCTTCAGATCCTGCTAGGGAGAATTGCGAGTTGTGCACCGAGACATGGGGAAGAACATGGACCATGGATCCGGAGCGTTTGGACACTATCCCGTCCAGGAGAGCGGTTACCGTGACCGGGCTAACTCCCGTTCTGCACGACGTTTCCGACTCGATTTACGACGAGTTGCGCAACACCATGCTGCCAATCAGCCTTGGCCTTGTTGGGCTCACTATGTTCATCCTTCACCGCAGTTGGAAGGTTCTGGTCATCTGTGGTACGCCTATCGCGATGAGTCTCGCAGTCACCTTCGGGTCAACCGTCATATTCGACATCATGCTAACTCCAATGATTATCTCTGCCGGACCGATCCTGGTTGGCCTTGGGGTGGACTATTCTCTCCATCTGACCAACAGGATAGAGGAAAATCGGGCCGAGATTCTGAAAAAGATGGAGGAGGATGCTTGGGCTTCGAGGCGTGACGGCGAGGAGGTCATCGAACCCGATCCATTCGACCCGCAGATCAGCCTCACTGCGAATGTCAGGGCGGCCATGACCACCGGGAACGCCATTTTCCTATCTGCCCTCACAACGATAGTCGGATTCAGCGTTCTGATGTGGCACAGCCTGGTTCCCATTGAGCCAATGAGGACTGTTGGCAAGACGCTTCTGATCGGCATCTCGTCCACCTTCATCATCTCGATGCTAATGGTGCCTGCATGGATCGAACTGCTCCGGTATAGGAAGGGAGACTCGAAGAATCTGTTCAGTTCTAGCGTTGTCGACTCTTCCAGGAGGAAGAGGATCGGGGAAGAGAAGGCTGCAGAGGCCAAATCAATGAATAGGAGGGAGCGCGACTCTGCAATAGACACATCAGACGTTTTCGGCACAATCCTGGGTATAAACAGCCTACTATTCTACGTCGTTTCCACGACCATATTCGCAGGCTCCTTATACGCATTCTCAGACCTCACTAGCAATGGCTCCCTAATCTTGGGATTCACCCTCTCGACAACACTCACCTTCTCTCTGCTCGATGACTTCTGGGATTCGGTCGGAAAGGTCCCACTCAAGGCCACTCTTCTGGTCATCCTGGTCTCTTCTGCAGCGACTATCTGGGGGGGGATGATGTTCAAGGAACAGTTGGGCAAGGACATCACCGGTTCTTCGGACGAGGTCCCCCCCGGACTCGAGTCATACGAGGCACTGAGGGAGTACAGCATAGTTTTCGAGGGGGGGCAGACAAACATGTTCATCGTCGATGCCACTGAGAGAGGCAGTCAAAACGAAACGGCCCCCATCCGTGACCTTCCTATTCTGGATGCGATCGAGAATATGCAGGCAATGAAGATAGACAACGTCGAGAATACCACGACAATAAGCCTCGTCAATATCCTGAAGGCTGTTCACGTGGATGTGGAGATTGGGGGTCTGGAGATATATGATCAGAGCCTGTGGGAGTTGATTCACGATGAGTGCTGGGACGAATCAGCCAACCCGCTAAGGCCAGAGTGCTGGCCTTACTCCGTTAGCAGCAGGGAGGATATGGTCAACATCGCCTTCGACACACTAAGCCCGGAGGTTAGGTCCATGCTGATGAACTCCGATGATGGTGAGGGGGAAACTAAGACACTGGTCTACGTAAATCAGCCCTACATCAATTTGGCAGTTGCAGGAGGCCTAAGAGAGACGATCGACGGGCATCTGGACGAGGGGGGGTGCTCGACCCCATTGAAGTGCAGCGCGCTCGGGATAGGGGGTGTCTCAAACTCGTTACTCACTGGGGGGTTGCCCGTCTCACTTGACATCAACGACGGAATACACCAGGCTCAGTCCAAGACCACGATTGCAACCATGCTGATTCTGCTTCTCGTCATGGCGTTCCTGTTCAGGTCCGCACGACTCGCTATATTCACAATGACTGCGGTAGGCGTTGTCGTCCTGTGGCAACCTCTGCTGATGTGGTTCTACAAGGTCAATGTCAACGTGTTCACCGCTATGATCGGGACATTGGTGTTTGGGATAGGGGTGGATGACTCCATACACATCATAGATCGCATCAAGGATGAGCGTGAGACCCCCGCGGGGATACAAAAGTCAGTTTCCAGGACCGGGCGGACCATTTTCGAGACAACCGCCACGACTTGCACTGGCTTGGCCGCCGGACTCTTCGTAGCAATTCCCGGTCTGCAGAACTTCTTCGTCCTGATGATGTTGCTCCTCGTCCTAGCACTCCTGACTAGCTCTATCCTACTGCCGAGCCTCATCGTGGCATACCACGAACTCTCCCACGCCCTGCGAGGCAAGATAGGGACCTGGCAGGACTATGATGAGAGCGGATCAGTAGCCGACGCGTCACCGGTTGACGCCGTTGTCTTCGACTAGGCAATAATGGTGAGGGTGCAGGGAGTAAGCCCCTTTCTGTTCACCTTTCGGCTGGTCGCATTCAACTATGCATCCTACCCGGTCCTGTCGATGCCCTGCGGACCTGCTTGGACTTGCTCCGGCGTGGTTGCCCGTTCCAGCCACGCTCAGGAAACCTCCCCCTTTCGGGTTCATCGTACCCCTGGCATGGTTCGTTTCTGCTGCAGAGCCGGCCCTCCCGGACCCCCGCCTTGTGACGGGACGCCTGCATCGCGGAGAGGGGACTTTCCTCAGTGTCTAACACTGTCAGCGACCCTCCTGCTCCCTCAAATGTGCGGCTGCACCATACCGGATGAACCCACCGGATGACTAGGGCAACCATCATGCACGTCCTACTTTTCGTCGTTGCATGGCAGGCGTGGAGCAATTGAAGGAGCAGGCAGGTATCGCTGCATGCCGTTTCGTCACGGATGGAATGGCTCTAGGGCTTGGCACTGGTTCTACAGTCCGATACTCGATTATCGAGATTGCTAGGATGATCAAGGAGGAGGGGATAGAAGTCGTCGGAGTCCCAACAAGCGAGGACACCAGGCGACTCGCAGAGCACCTCGGCATCCCCCTTCGAACCATAGACGTGGCAACTAACCTCGACCTGACAATCGATGGTGCGGATGAGTTTGACCCGAAATTCGACCTCATCAAGGGGGGAGGGGGAGCATTGACCAGGGAGAAGGTCGTGGCCAAGGCCTCGAACTCGATGGTGGTGGTGGCAGACGAAACCAAGCAGGTTAGTACCCTTGGAGAATTCGATCTTCCGATAGAGGTGGACTCAATACTATGGGAGGAAGTGAGGGACGGAATATCCAGCATTTGCCCAGGAGAAGTCAGACTCAGAGGAGGAGATGAGAATCCGTACATCACGGACAATCAGGGATTCATCCTTGACTGTTCATTCGGCCCCACAATATCCAACCCAGAATCCCTGGAGAGAGGGATTTCTGAGATATCGGGAGTAGTCGAAGTGGGGCTTTTCGTAGGAATGTGCGATGCAGTCGTGATGGCTTCCAGCGGGGGCGTGGAAACTCTAGTCAAGCCAGATGGCAGACTGTAGCCGTCCGTCGTGGTTAAAGAGGGGCCGCCAATCCCGAGCCGGGTCTGTAGCTTAGTCAGGTAGAGCACCCGGCTCTTAACCGGGCGGTCGCGGGTTCGAACCCCGTCAGACCCGCCATAACCATCCTCACACAATCGAGGTTTCATAACCGTGAGCCAAGACGGCAGAATGGCGTCACTATGGGGAAGCAGTACTGGATAGGTGATGTCAGGTCCGGATCCCATGATGGGGAAACCGTGGAACTGAAGGGATGGGTACACAGGACGCGCGGTTCGAACAAGATACGGTTTATCGTAGTAAGAGATTCAACAGGGCACGTCCAATGCGTCGTGAAGAGGGATTTGGTTGGTGACGAGTGCTTCGAGTCGCTCAAAAACTCCCTGATAGAGACGAGCGTGGTAATCAGGGGAGTGGTCGAGGCAACTGACAGGGAGCACGGCCATGAGGTGCAAGTGACCGAGGCCGAGGTCATCGGACCCGTGAACCCAGACCGTCCCTTCCCAATCACCGAGTCAGCGATGGATGAAGCTGATGGTGGCGTGACGGAGTTCCTACTGGACAACCGCCACTTGTACCTGCGGACGAGCCGCATGACGACCATGCTGAAGATCAGAAGTTCGGTCTTCGGTGCTATCCACTCATACTTCCGCGACAGGGACTTCATCGAGTACCAGGCCCCGAACTTCGTCGCTGGGGCGGTCGAGGGCGGAAGCACTCTCTTCGAGGTCCCCTACTTCGGAAAGAAGGCGTATCTAACCCAGTCTTGGCAGCTCTATGCCGAGGCGGCGATGCCCGCCCTCGAGAGGCTATACACGATGGCCCCATCATTCCGAGCAGAGAAGAGCAGGACGAGGAGGCACCTCACGGAGTTCTGGCACGCCGAGATGGAGATAGCATGGGCTTCCAACGACGAGGTCATGCAGCACGGAGAGGGTGTGGTCCGCAACATCGCCAGGACTCTACTGGACGATAGGTCAGACGAGCTCGAGAGCTTGGGGAGGGACCTCTCCCTAGTTGAAAGGTACGCCGATAGCGAGTACCCCCGGATACGCTACGACGAGGCGGTCGAGACTCTCCAGGGCAAGGGCGTCGAGATAGAATGGGGGCAGGATCTGGATTACTCCAAGGAGAAGGTACTCACTGCTGACCTCGAGGTCCCGCACTTCCTCACCCATTACCCCAGAGTCGCCAAGCCATTCTACCACCGCCCCGACCCCGATGACGCGAAGTACGTACTATGCCACGACCTCCTAGCACCCGAGGGCTATGGCGAGATCATAGGAGGGGGGGAGAGGACGTGGTCAGAGGACGAGATCCTGGAGAGGATAGACGAAGAGGGCACCCCGAGGGAGCCATACGAGTTCTACATCGACATCAGGAGGTACGGTGGCGTCCCCCATGGTGGATTCGGACTGGGCGTCGATAGGGTATGCACATGGCTCGCTGGAGCCGATCACATCAGGGAAGCAATCCCATTCCCGAGGGACAGCAGAAGGGTCACGCCATAGGGTGGCAAGATGGCTGCAGAACAGACAAGGCCCCTAGCCAAGCTCGTCGCAGCTTCGGCCCTCACGGCTAGCCTGTGCTGCCTACCATCGGTGATTTGGGTACTGTTCGCAGGCTCGTCGGCAATTGTCGCCGCAGACCAGCTCTCAAATGACCTCTACTACTCCTGGGTGAGGTTCGCGTTGTACGGCGTCTCGTTCTGCATGGTCGCATCTGGCCTGGTGCTCTACTTCCGCAATCAGGGTGTTTGTACACTCGACGATGCGAAGAGGGAGAGGAGGAGGGTGGTGAACACGTCCCTGGCAGTCTTCACGGCAGCCGTTCTAGCTTACTTGGCATGGAATTTCGTCATTCTGGAGATTATTGGAATAGCGATTGGCCTGCCTTGGGAGGACTCGGCATTCTGGAACTAGTGCATCGGGGAACGAATGCCTCTTACGAAGACCTCCCCTAGCACCTCCATGAGCGACGACTGGCGAGATATCGATATCTCCAATCCCACAGAGGAGCACAAGATGCTCCGTGAGATGGTGCGGAACTTCGTCGAAGACAGGGTGGAGCCACAGGCCCTGGAGAATGACAGGCACGAGCGATTCAATCTGGAGCTTTTCCGTGAAATGGGCGAGATGGGGCTACTTGGCCTCACGGTCCCCCCGGAATATGGGGGGGCTGGCATGGATGCCACCGCAGTCGCAATTGTGAACGAGGAACTCTCCTACTCAGATCCGGGCCTGTGCCTAGCTTTCCTGGCCCATGATCAGCTTTTCGTGAATAACCTCTTTCATAGCGGGACCGCCGAGCAGAAGGATAGGATCCTGCCCAAGGTATGCAGTGGGGAATGGGTCGGTTGCCTTGGGATGAGCGAGCCTGACTATGGAACCGATGTCTTGGGCATGCAGACCAGTGCAGTTCGGTCTGAAGATGGATCTTGGACAATTAACGGTAGGAAGATGTGGATCACAAACGGAATCATCGACGATGACGGAACTCCCGCCGATGTGGTCTGGCTCTACGCAAGGACCGGAACGGACGATAGGGGGAGGGCCGAACTCACCACATTCCTAGTCGAGAAGGGAATGGGGGGATTCTCAGCCGGGCAGAAGATCACCGACAAGCTCGGAATGAGGGCCAGCACAACCGCGGAACTAGTCTTCGAGGACTGCGTAGTCCCACCTGAGAATGTCGTTGGGGAGCCCGGGGAGTCGATGATCCACCTGATGAGGAACCTGGAGCACGAGAGGGTCGGCCTTGCTGCCATGAGCGTCGGAATCGCTAGGCGGTGCCTTGCCGACATGAACTCCTATGCCACCGAGAGGGAGGCATTCGGGAAGCAGATCCGAGACTTCGGGCAGATCCAGCGCCACATCGGCGAGTCCTGGGCCGAGTACAGGGCCATGCGAGCATACGTATACGACACTGCTAGGCAGATCGAGCTCTCCGAGGCGGGCCACAGGCTGGATTCGGACGGCGTCAAGCTTTTCGCCACTACCGCGGCCAAGAACATCGCAGACCGTGCAATCCAGGTGATGGGCGGATACGGATACGTCGGAGAGTACGTGGTAGAGAGGATGTGGAGGGATGCAAAACTCCTGGAGATCGGCGGCGGAACCCTGGAGAGCCATCAGAAGAACATCACAAAGGACCTGAAGCGTGACTCTAGCGTAATCGATGACTAATCAGTCGACGTCCTCGATCAGAACCATCTTCAATGCCCCGTTGGAGGCACTGTACTCGACCGACTTGAAGGCCACCTTGACTTCCTTCCCATCGAACGGGTCGATTATTTGGGGCTGCCCCCCCCTGAAAAGCTCCATCAGGGACTGGTACTGAGAAACGGAGGCCGAGGAAATTACATCGTAAACGGCAGACTCGGACCCCTCGTCCAGCAAGTCATCGCCCTCCCCGCCCCTGATGACGGTCCTCTGGATCCTCCTCTCGATGTGGATTGTGATCTCTGCACATGGCAGGGTTAACTCAACCATCTTTTCCTTCTTGGGCTTTAGCAACGACGACTCTTCTGCCTTACCGGGCCCCTTCATCTTTAGGCTCAATGGCCTAACTAGTCTATCATCGGTCATGCCACGCGACTCCGGTCTCAATTAATCAACATTGCATCTATTGGAAT
>Ga0208522_1000943_pt1 | contig 19189 bp, 16 predicted proteins | sample ETNtaG_25_FD_185763 | JGI IMG/M metagenome (GOLD analysis project Ga0208522, IMG submission 185763) | Marine microbial and viral communities from oxygen minimum zone, Eastern Pacific Ocean - ETNP201302SV86 (SPAdes) (version 2) | ecosystem: Environmental > Aquatic > Marine > Oceanic ... | reverse complement strand
GTACGCAAATCCCGTGTATGGTGGTCAGTATAAATAAATATAATGGATAATAAAATACTCATTAGTGTCGCCCCAATAACAATCAAAGCTCTTTTTGGCTTAGCTTTGTTAAGAGCAACTTTTGGTTTATCAATCACCTGAAGAGTGGGAATATTTTTTGTTTCCTCTAGTTTAGCTTGTTCAAATTGTGGTATCAATAGTTCTTGGATCCTGCTTTGTAATTCAACCTCACGAATCAATCTTCCATTCTCTAGCCCAAGAGATGGTAATGAATTAAATGAAACAGAAAACTCAATATTCGGAACCGCATCAACCTGAGTAGGTGTTATGTTTGATAGAAGGTATTGTAGTTTTTCATCTAATTTAATCATCAGTTGTTCAAGCTGAAATATCTGTTCATTAAGTAATTTTTCTAACTGCATTATGGTTGGATTATTAATTGATAAGGTTGTTTTTGCAACCGCAAGTTCTGTTTCTGTTTCAATTTTCTTTGCATATAATTCTGTATATGCTTCAAAAATTGAATTGTATGCTTGTGCGCTCATCTGCATCGTACTGGTTAATTGTGCTACAAGATCAATAATTCCAGTTTTTTCCTGGAATGTTTTTAGAGCGAATTCTGCTTTCTCAAGATCATGTTTATTCTGGTTTAGCCTTCTTTCCAGAAACTCACGGTTATATTTACCAGCTTCCATTCCAATATTTTGATTTATTTGGTCCAGCATAAATAACGTTTCACTAACCATCTGTTTTGCAACTAATGGATCCTTATCAATTATTGATATTTCTAGAGTCCCTTCTTCTGTTACCTCTAGTTCCATTTTTTCTTCAAATGCTTCCATTGCAAATTCGATATCTCGTTGTTTATACCTATCTACAAGATTGAATTTATTAACCATGTATTCTTTTACTGTTCGGCTTTGCAAGATCGCAATAAAATTATTTATATCTTCATTGATTGTAGATAAACCGAAATCAGCTACAGGTATTGGTGAAATTGAAGAGAGAAAATTGAACTGTCCGGCACCTGATGATAGAACCACTGCTTTAGAAGCATACCATTTGGGTAGTAAAAGAGATATAATTAACGCAATGCCGGTTACAATAATCGTATTCTTGAATATAAATCTTCTGCTATTCCAAAATAACAGTACATTACCTTGCAAAACTTTGGTCTCTGGTAAAGTTACATTTTTTTGACTTTTTCTTTTATCGCCAATAACACCGTATCTCTTTAGATCTGCCAATCGATTTCGTAGTGTTTTTTCAGACATACCATTCAATTCAGCAATACGTTTTCTTTCCACTGGATCAGAAACAATTGTAGGATGTTTCTCTACAAGAGAAAAAACTTTCTTTTCGTGTGGGGACAAGTTTATACTCATCGCTGAGTTGCTTGATAAGCCAGAAATAACGTGGCTATTGATGTTAAGGCTTGAATAAAACCTGTATTACCAAAAAGAATACTACCATACGTTTCTGGGACCTCAATAATATCGCCTGGTTCAACTATATTATTATTAGCAAGTGTAGTTGTAGTCCCATCCTTTTTTAATATTTTTACACGATTTACTGCGCCTACGTCCAAGGATCCCCCGCTTAAAGCAATATAATCTTTTACGCTAAATCCTGGCCTAAAATAATGGGCGCCTGGACGAAAAACAAATCCAGTAACAAGGATCTTATTTGAATTATCATACTCCATATAGTCCGCTTGTTTATCTGGCGTAATATTTAAAAATGGCACATAAATTTTGTCTCCATCGATTAATTGTGGATTATTAGTGAGATCACCTTTAAGTAAAAATTCTTTTAAAAAAATATTTTTACTATTACCATTACGAATTAAAACAGATCTTTCGGGGTCCGCATATTTTTGTAACCCACCAGCTCCATTAATCGCTTCATAAAAACGGCTCACAGGTGCCATTTTAACAAATTTTGGTTTATTCACTGCTCCATATACGAAAACTTTGAATTGTCGGAAACGAATAAGCTCGACAGAAACTTTAGCAGATTTATATACTTGTTTTATCTCTTCATTTATTTCACGATCAACTTCAGCAAGTGTTTTACCCAAAACATTAACCGGTCCAATCTCAGGGACAATTAAGTTACCTGTAGGACCAATGGTAACAAAATTATCAACATTCTCTACAGACCATAAAATTCTTAAGCGATCTCCTGGTCCAAGGAGGTATTTCTCTGGATCAATTGCACTTTCCAAAGGCAAAGGTATTACCCCATACTCACGGTAAACAATTGGTTGTTTACTATCATCAAATTTGGTTGCGTCTACCTTGTTTGAAGTTTGTCCAAGTGATTGACTAATTTTCAATAGAAAAAATATGACAATAAAAACCGGAATATTATTTTTCATATCGATTACACAATACCGAGTCGTTCTTGCTGGTAAATATTTTCTTGAGTTTCGTTCCACCAAGCTTTATTGCTTAGATACCATTTGATTGTTTTTCGTAAACCAGATTGGAATGTCTCTTGAGGGTGCCACCCTAAATCCTGTTGTATTTTTTTCGAATTAATAGCATACCTAAAATCATGCCCAGGGCGATCTTTAACAAAGGTTATCAATTGATGATAAGATTTCCCGGATTCAGCAGGCTTGACTTCATCTAATATTGTACATATATCTTTTACAATCTGAATATTTTGTATTTCATTATTTCCACCCACATTATAAGTCTCACCGATGGTGCCTTTTTGAAGAACTATATTTATAGCATCGCAGTGATCCTGAACATATAACCAATCACGCACATTCTCACCGGTTCCATAAACGGGTAATGGCTTTTGCGCAAGACAATTTAAAATCATTAATGGAATGAGTTTTTCAGGGAATTGGTATGGACCGTAATTATTGGAACAATTGGATATTGTAACCGGCAGTCCAAAAGTTCTATGCCAGGCTCGAACCAAATGATCAGAAGAAGCTTTCGATGCGGAATAGGGCGAACTGGGATCATAAGCTGTTGATTCGCTGAAGTAACCAACTTCACCAAGACTGCCAAAAACTTCATCGGTTGAGATGTGGTGAAATTTGAATTTTGACCTAAATTCTTCATCTAAATGAATATAGTAATCCAATGATTCCTTTAGCATTACAGAAGTACCAATAATATTTGTTTGAATAAATTGCTGTGGACCATCAATGGATCTATCAACATGGCTCTCAGCCGCAAAATGGACTACAACGCTAGGATTATATTCTTTAAATATGTTACGCACACAATTATGATCACAAATATCACCTTGGATAAAGATGTATCTATCATCTTTTTGAATATCGACCAAATTATTGGGGTTTCCTGCATAGGTAAGTTTATCAAGATTAATGACAGTTCGATATTCCGTATTAGTCAGGATATATTGAATGAAATTTGACCCGATAAACCCGCATCCGCCAGTTATGAAAATAGTGTTATTCATTTACCCTTCCTACACAGGTAGATTTTTTTGTTCTACAAGAAATGGTAATTTCAAATCACGATCAGAAATTACTGGATCTGTTATTGACCAGTTAATACTAATCTGCGGATCATCCCAGCGAATACCATATTCATCCTCCGGATGATAAATCTCAGTACATTTATATTGAAAAATTGCCTGATCAGAAAGCACGCAAAAACCATGTGCAAATCCAGGTGGAATGTACATTTGTATATGATCCTTATCCGTGAGATTCAAACCAAAATATTGACCAAAAGATGGTGAAGTTTTTCTTAAGTCTACAGCCACATCATAAACCATGCCAAGACTTACTCTTACCAATTTCCCTTGAGGATACTTCATTTGATAATGAAGACCTCTTAAAGTACCCTTAACGGATTTTGTCTGATTATCCTGACGGAAATTAGTGGGCAATCCATTTTCTTCGAATGAATCATCCCTATAATTTTCGTAAAAATAGCCACGTTTATCTTCGTGGACATTCGGTTTAATAAGTAATAAACCTTCCAGATGTGTTTTTTTCACAATCATTCAAGCCACCTTATGCCCTACATTATCGAATTTGAATTCTAGACGTTTTAACTCGGAAACATCTAATATATTTCTCGTATCAAGAACTACAGGTTGAGACATCAAATTTTTCAATTTTTCCAAATCAAGACTTCTGAATTCATTCCATTCAGTCATAATTATTGCCGCATCGCAACCTTCCACGGCCTCATTCCAATTGGATCTATAATCAAGTTCTGAGAAGATTTTTTTCATGGAATTGTTTGCAATCGGGTCATAGGCTTTAATGATACCACCTTTTTCAAGAATACTGGTGATAATTTGAATTGCTGGTGACTCACGTACATCATCAGTTTCCTGTTTAAAAGCTAAACCTAGTATTGCAATTATTTTTCCTTTCAGATTATCATCCAATAATTCAATTAACTTATTGACCATCCTTTTTTGCTGATAAATATTTGTTTTGATTGCAGCATTTACAATAGCCATATCTATGTTGTAATTTTTTGCGATTTCAACAAGTGCTTTTGTATCCTTAGGAAAACAAGAGCCGCCAAACCCTGGTCCCGGATGAAAGAATTTCGGACTGATGCGCCCATCTGTACCCAGTGCATTCGCAACCACATGCACATCAGCACCAATTTCATCACAGAGATTTGCAATCTCATTGATAAAACTTATTTTTACTGCCAGAAAAGAATTCGCTGCATATTTTATCATTTCAGCAGTCTCAACTGTTGTGTATACGAATGGAGTCTCATTAATATAAAGTGGTCGGTAAATATCTTTTAAATATTCAAAAGCATTATCACTAGTTGCGCCCAATACAATACGATCAGGGTGCAAAAAGTCTCTGACTGCTACACCTTCTCTTAGGAATTCGGGGTTAGAGCAATAATCATATTTTATTTTATCACGATTATTCTGATCTATTTTTTTTTGAATCATTTTCCCCGTTCCAATTGGAACGGTACTTTTCGTACAAATTACTTTGTAATTATTAAGATTTTTTCCTATCTGCTTTGCAACTGCTATTACTGCTGATATATCTGCATTGCCATTTTTACCTTGTGGAGTGCCAACTGCTATTAAAATAACTTGAGCCCATTTAATTGACTCTTCTATTCCAACGGAAAAAGTTAATCTTTTAGCGTTATAATTTCGGGTAATTAACGTTTTTAGCCCGGGTTCATGTATTGGTATAATACCATCATTTAACAGATCAATTTTTTCCTTATCTATATCTATACAACGGACTTGATGGCCAAAATCAGATAATCCAGCGCCACTTACTAAACCTACGTAGCCAGTGCCTATAATAGTGATACGTTTCATTAGAAATACAACTTCTTACTTAAAACTAATATTTTCAGTCGGAAATTTGCACTATTTATTTACGGTAATCCGATTCTTTTCCGGATAATCCATTCAGTTGTTAATAATACAATCAAGATAACCAGAACCCAGCTCTTTTCATTAAATCTAGTTGATCTATTGATTTTTTCTTGGCGCTCACGTGGTAAAACTTTATTAAATAACTCTGCCCGGGATGCCCAAGGGTAATATGCACCATTCGTTTTCATTGATAAATTCTTTAATAATGGGGAATTCAACGCCACTTCATTTAATTCTATTTGACTTTCTTCTACGATAAAACGCCCATTTTGTTTCACTGGTGGTGCACTGCCATCTTGAATAGATATTTCGTATGAATATTTCCCTGGCTTTGATGCCCAAATATTTCCCTCCCAGCGCTTCGATTCCGGATTGAATCTTAATTCAGCTGAATTGATTTCAAGACTATCATTTTGGGTGGTTATGAATGCTTGATTTTTTGAGCCATTTTTATTACCAATGCTAGTACCAGTAATAATTATCTCTTCTCCTTGCTGATAAGATTCTTTATTTAGCCTGAAATAGAGGTTTTTATCGCCACTTATTTTTAAAAGCCAAGAAAATAGTCTTGTCCATAGTTCGGGAAATGTTTTTGAATAATTAGTGCCTGATAATCTGTGATGAATGGTAGCGAATTCAGGAGAAGCCCAAACAGCGCTGCGAATATCCTGTTTTTCACCTAAGAACATCAGAGGAACAGTATCAGACCCTTGATTATATGCAATTGCCACAATTTCATCATTAGTACTTTCAAAATTATAAGACGCTAATATTGGAGGGAAATTTTGCCAGAAATCAAGGCCATCGTTTAATTCTAATCCTTGGAAGATATTTCGACTTAGTGCCTCTGTAGTCATGTACCACAATGTTTTTTCACCGGTTTGAATCTGATCTTTCATACGTAAATGAAAAAAAGGCATTATTGAACTGGCTGACTTTTCTGTTACATTACCACCTAATAACCATAATAATGATGATTTCTCAGCACCAATCTTTTTAGAAAAAATACGCTGGGTTTTTGAAGACAATTCCTTGAGAGGATAATTATCAAAAATAATCAACTCATAAGGCCTAGACCAAAAAGATTTCAATGATGGTAAATATCCATTTTTCCTACTTACAAAATGATCTAATTCCACACGAGGATATTTCCGAATATATCTTTTTATAACACTTGTATTAAAACTCGGGGATCCTGTAATTAACGCAACCTTGTATCGATCCTTTAAAATGGTAACGAAAAATTTCTGCTGATTATTCTCAATATTTATTTCCTGTGAAACAGTAGAAACCTTAACCCTGTATTCATTTTCGCCTAAATTTGATGGAGTGAACATGAAACGCGCCTGCGCACGGGATCCAAAACCTTCTGTTTGAAGGTATCTGGAACCTAACATTTTTTTACCATGATATAAGATTACATTCACCCTCTCCTTCATATCACCAGTTGAATTTATTGTCACATTTATCCTTAAGTCTTCGCCCTTAATTGCAACGGTAGGCGCATCTATAGATTGTATACTAAGATCAACCAGAGGAGTGGATTGACCGATCCCTAAAGTATATACAGGCACCTCTACTTTTTGGATCAATTGGGATGGATCCAATCCTTGATTAATTTGACCATCGGTAATTATAGTTGCACCAGCAAGTTTTTCCTGATCTGATACAATATGACTGATAACCGAGCCTAAATTGGTTGATGAACCTTTCCCATTCCATGATTGTACATTATCAAGCGCTGAAACACTCTCCGAAAATGAATATAAATATGGTGATACATCTTGCTTATTTAGATTGAATACCAATTGTGAAAGTTCAGATTTGATGGTTTGTAAAGACAATACTGGGTGATAACCGATACTAACTGAATTATCGACATAAAAATTCCAGTCCAATTCGATTGTATTAGTTTCAGTCCATTTAAATCTGGGCTGTAACAATAAAAACAAAGCTATAATTAATGAAATTCCACGAAGAATAAGAAGCCATCTTAATTCAGCATGATTTCTGATTGATAAGTATGTTGCCAGTATTGCAATCAATACACTGATTGAAAATACCCAAAACCAGGTATCTACTGGTTTCAAAAAAGATACATCCATAATTAAACTACTTTTAAATTTGGGAAAACATCAAATTCAATAGGACTAGTAGATCCCTTTTTCATATATAATTCACTTAGGTAAGCAATCATGGCCGCATTATCAGTGCATAGAGCAGATTCTGGATATTTTACACTTATCTCATCACTTATTGTCTTCTTTATTATACTTCGTAATTCATTATTCGCTGCAACGCCTCCAGCAATAACACAAGTTTTTACATTTTTTCTTTTTACAGCCATTACCAACTTGTCCACTAGCACATCTAATATTGCTTTTTGATAACTAGCAGCTACATCTGCTAGCGCCAGAGATTCATCCCTCTTTTCCATAAAATAAAGCAATGAAGTCTTCAAACCACTAAAGCTGAATTCCAGAACTTCATCCTTATAAAATGCCCTAGGGAAATCAATAGCTTTACAATCACCATTTTGAGCCATTTTTTCTATTGCAGGTCCTCCAGGATAATCCAACCCAAGAATTCTTGCTCCTTTATCAAAAGCTTCGCCAGCCGCATCGTCTCTGCTCTCTCCTAATAATTCATAATCCGCCATTTCTTTAACTAACCATAACTGTGTATGTCCTCCAGAAACCAATAAACAGACAAAAGGGTATGTTAACGTAGGGTCAGCTAAGAAGTTCGCATAAATATGTGCTTCCAGATGATTTATTCCAAGAACAGGAATATTTAAACTTTGGGAAAGGCCCTTTGCAAAACAAACACCTGTTAATAGTGTCCCAGCCAGTCCTGGCCCCTGGGTTACGCCTATACCATTTAGATCACTCAAGGAAATTTCAGCATCATCTAGAGAATTTTGTACAATTAAGTTTAACAAACGTTCATGTTCTCTAGACGCTACTTCAGGAACAACACCACCAAAATCTTTGTGTATTTGTTGTGAGCTAACAATACTCGAGAGAATATTACCGTCTTCACAAATTGCGGCAGCCGTCTCATCGCAAGACGACTCAATACCAAGTATTATCAATCCTGTTCCTTAGCAACCGCTAACTCTATATTACGTGGTGTTAAATCTCGCCAGCTTATTATCCCTGAGGGGACAACTACCTTTGGTTCATAGAATTGTCTCTTAGGAGACCATTCGGAAGTAAAATTGATAAAAACATTAATATCTAGGGGTTGTACTTTAGCAATATAATCTACACCTCCTACAATTGTCAGTGAAACGGTGCTCGGATTCCTCCTTACAACTAAACCCGGTATATTATTCGTTATTTTTACCGGTACTTCACTGATTATACGTTCACTGATAGCCTGAATGTCCTGACTAAATTTTATACTGAGAAATGAATATTCAATGAGAACATCTTCTAGCCTTTCAAGCGCAATACGAGTATTTATAGGATGGTCAACATCTGAAATAGTATCTTTCTTTGTTTTAACAAAATTTATAGAATGTACTGCCTCTTTTGCGCCAGCGATTTTGACCATACTGGAATCTAATATCGGAATTCCAACCTTTATATAACCTGGACTTGGGTTTACTAAGACCTGGGATTGAACAGGAACATATCTGACCATATATTCATCAAGACTTATGTGGAGTGAATCTGGATACACGACTTCAATATATTGCAATTCAAAAGCGGATGGGATAGATACTTTTTGTGGGTACTTATCGTAATATTCATTTAAATAAAATTTATATTCTTCTGATATTCTATCAAGATCGATAACCAGTTTAAAATCAGGAACAAAATCTTTTAATAACAATGTTTTAAAAATGGCACGGCCAGTACCTTTTAAACGAACCTTAATTGACTGAGGTATTTCTTTCTTATACGCTCTTTTTCGCTCATTGAGGTTTCTTACTTCGATTGGAATATTCATAATAGTAACATAATCATTATTACTAACTACAAACATCCAGAGGAAAATAGCTAACCCTAATGCTCCGGCACGAGCACCAAATTGCTGTTGAGAAAGAAAAGTTATGAAATTTGAATTTTTCAAAATATCATCAACTTTTAGATATAATTAAACCGTGTTTATTCGGGTTCTATTTCTTCGATTTTTCCTTCAGTCAGCTCATCAGGCAACTTAATTTTTTCAGATGCTGGCTTATCCTGTTTATTTAGAAACTCTGTAACCTCATCTTCTTTTGAACCCGTGTTTATTTCTCCTGATAATTCCTCAATGAATACGACTACCTTCTTATCATCTGGCTTGACTTCCATAACATGGCCGGTAAGGTTATCTCCTGCAGTTAACTTTGTCAATACTTCCTTACGACTTTTCTTGGACCTGCCACCGAAAGGAACAATCCCTTCCACATCATCTTCAAGCTGCAAAATGATTCCTTTTTCCAAAATACGAATTATTTCTCCAGTAATTTCCTTACCCGTTTCAAATTTCTTCATTAGCTCCGGCCATGGATCATCTGTGACTTGCTTTAGGCCTAGTGCAATTCGCCTTTTTTCGCGTGAAATTTCAAGAATACGAACTTCTACATTTTTATCTTTTTCCAGCGTCTCTCTTGGATGATGAATTACTTTTGTCCATGAAAGGTCAGAAACATGGATTAATCCTTCAATTCCTTCTTCCAGTTCCACAAAGACTCCAAACTGTGTAATATTGATTACCTTACCTTTTTGTAGACTACCAACCATAAATTTTTCTTCAATTTCATCCCACGGATCTGGTTCAAGTTGCTTTACTCCAAGACTAATTTTTCGATCATCCGTGTCAATCGATAGTACTCCTGCTTTAATTTCATCACCAATAGAATATATTTCTGACGCATTTTTAATATGGCGCGTCCAAGACATTTCAGATACATGAATTAGGCCTTCTACTCCGGCTTCGAGTTCAACAAATGCACCATAATTGGTCAGGCTTACGATTTTACCATTTACATTAGAACCAATAGGATAATTTTCTTCCACGTTCTCCCAGGGATGCGGCATCAGTTGTTTTAGCCCCAGGGATACACGCTGTTTCTCTTGATCGTAATCTATTATTTTAACCGATAATGTTTCATCCAATTTTACAACTTCACTCGGATGATTCACCCTTCCCCACGAAAGATCTGTAATATGAAGCAAACCATCGATACCCCCTAGATCTATGAAAACACCAAAATCTGTAATATTTTTCACTCTACCATCCATTATCTGACCAATTTCTATATCGGCAAGTAATTCTTCTCGCTTTTCTTTAAGACTATCTTCAATAATTACTTTATGGGAAACGACGATATTTTTACGTGCTTCATTGAGTTTTACTACACGCACCTCTAAGTCCTGATCTAAATATTGATCAAAATCCTTTATGGGTCTAACATCAATTTGACTACCAGGAAGAAATCCTTGTAAACCATCAATATCGACAATCATCCCCCCTTTAATCCTACGTAAAATTTTACAAGTGAAAATTGTTTCTTTTTCATAAAATTCTCGAATATCTCGCCAACGACGCATAAAATCGGCTTTTTCTTTTGACAAAACTAGGTTGCCGTTTCTATCCTCAAGATACTCTAGATATACTTCAATTTTGTCGCCAATTTGAGGGATCGCATTCTGCAAAAATTCCGAACGATCTATCAGACCTTCAGATTTAAACCCAATATCAATTAAAATGTCTTTTTCATTCATTCCAATAACACGTCCAGTGAGAACTTGGTTTTCGGATATTTCAGATATAGAACCAAGATATTGATCTTGAATATTGTCTGATACTTCAGTTTGTTTTACACTTGAATCCAAATCTGCCTTGGTTATAGTTCGGATATCCTTGAATAATGTGGGATCAAGATAATCTACTGCCAGTGGTAAATTGTCTTCTATTTCATTTTGTTCATTTATTGTGACCACAGGTACATCCTCTGCACCTGCAGAATTATCACTGGTTTCAGCAGTATCAACTACCTCCATCTCTTCAACGACCAGTTCACTAGTTTCTTTTTGAGTCATTTGGTTCCTATTAGTTATTTTTTTTCACAAGATTAATAATTTTTTCCACTTGCTGATCAATGGATAACATCGATGTATCAATTTCAATCGCTTCATCCGCCTTCTGGAGCGGCGAATACGCTCTCGTTGAATCTTTTTCATCCCGGCTTTTCAAATCAGCTAAAACATCTTGAAATGACCGATTCTCGCCCATTTCATAGAGATCCTTGAATCTTCTTTTCGCACGCATATTAACATCTGCAACCATGAATATTTTGAATTCTGCATCTGGAAAAACTACAGTTCCAATATCTCGACCTTCAACGACGCAATTAGTTTTATTTCCAATATTGCGCTGTATTTCGACCATGGTTTGTCGTACATACTTCATCGCACTTACTGCACTTACGTTTTCCGTCACAGGTAATGAACGTATTGCTTGGGAGATATCCTCACCATCTAATTTTACAATAGTTTTAGATCCCTTATCATAAATTTCCAATTCTAGTTCATCAACGACTTGGCAAACAGAATCATAATCATCCAGATCAGTGTTCGATCGCAATAACGCTAAAGTTACAGCACGATACATGGCACCTGTATCTAGGTAAGTCATTTCCAATTTCTTTGCTACCATTTTAGCGGTAGTGCTTTTACCAGAAGCGGCAGGTCCATCAATAGCTACAATCATGCAATCCTCTTCTCAAATAGCCGGCAAATTTACTATTCACTTGATAGAAAACCAATGAATTGGAAAATAAATCAATAATAAGAAGAATACCTAGCTTTCTATTTGGTGTACGATTGGATCTTCCGCAATTCATGGTGGTCTAATGACCGGTATTGCCCTAGAGGAAGGTGACCTAAGTCCAAACCAGCATATTGAACTCTTTTTAAAGAAAATAACTTATGATCTAACGCATGAAATAATCGTCTAATTTCACGATTTTTACCATGATGAAGTTCCAATATAACTAAAGTTCTTTTTTTTCTTTTTCTCTGGCTCATGATATTGGCTTTTCCCCATTCGCCATTACCGATAAAAATACCATTTTTTATTTTGCTAATATTTTTTCGATCCAATGGTCGGTCTATTATTGCTTCATAAATTTTTGGCACACGATTCCTCGGATGCATTAACCTATTGGCCAAGTCGCCATTGTTGGTTACAAGTAATAAGCCAGTTGTATTTTTATCCAATCTACCGATAGGAAATACCCTATTTTCTTTGGGCAATAAGTCAGCAACCGAGAGTCTATTTTGTGGATCATTCATAGTCGTAATAATTCCCATTGGTTTATTAAACATTAGAACTTCCGTTTTATTATTTATTTGAATGTTTTTTCCATCATATTTTACAATATCCTTTTCTTTAATATCATAGGCAGGGTCACTAACTACAATATTATTGACCGTAATCGTAGCTGCTTTAATTAAGCGGTCTGATCCGCGCCGGGATGCAATCCCAGATTGAGCGAGATATTTATTTAGACGCATTAAGAATTATGTTTGTGCTGTTGCACCGGTTGCCAGATCATCTGGCGAAATATCTGGTGGTTGCTCGGATGGTTTTATTTGCAGTTCCATTAATTTCATTTTTTCTGCTGAATCTCCATCATTTAAGTCCGCTATTTCCTTTAATTTTGGTAAATCAGATATTCTATTCACCCCAAAGTTTTCAAGGAATTTATCGGTTGTTGCATATAATAGAGGGCGGCCAGGCCCTTCATCACGGCCTTTTATCCGAACAAGGCCTTTAGACAATAATGTCTTGATCACTCCACTACAGTCGACCCCACGAATAGACTCTACATTAAACCTACTTATCGGTTGTTTATAAGCAATTATTGCCAAGGCTTCCAAAGCGGCAGTTGATAATGCTAGTTTACCGCTTTTATCCAGCATACGTTTTATCCATATGTCAAATTCAGGTAATGTTGTTAACTGAAAACCACCTGCTATCCCTTGAATTTTAAAGGATCGATTGGCTTTTTCATAATGACGATTAAGTTCTTTTACGGCTTCATCCAATTTTGGTGGGTCATTTTCAAATATAAGGTTAATACGGGTCTGGGTGAGTGGTTCAGGCGAAGCAAAAAGCAAAGCTTCAACTATTTGAATATCCTCAGATAAATTCATTTTTTACGCTTCCGCCCCAAGTCTTTGCATTTCCATCTCACCAAATAGGTCATTTTGAATTACAATTATCTGACGCATTCGAACTAATTCTAATACAGCTAAGAATGTTACAACAATTTCTAATTTAGTTTTTAATTTTTTGATCAAAACAGAAAAACGAAGACGTCCATCTATGTTAAATGAGCGGGATATCAATGCTTTTTGGTCACCCAAATGCACTTGTTCTCGGTGTAACTCATATGGCTGAATAACAGGCATATTTTCCATTGCATTTTTAAATAATCGCGCTATTTCATATAAGGTGACATCTTTTAAATATGTTGAAGCATCCTCTTCCAAATCTGGAGAATTCATTTCAAAGCCACGGGGATGATATTGCCCCCGTTCCATGGCTAATTTATCCAGATCATATGCCATATCCTTGAAGCGTTGGTATTCGAGCAGTTGTTGTATTAATTCTGCGCGCGGATCTTCAACTTCATCTTCATCGCCTAATTGCGGTTTGGGTAAAAGCATTTTCGCCTTGATTCGCATAAGTGTGGCAGCCATAAGAATGAATTCACCCGCTACATTCAAGTTCAATGTTTGCATTATTTCTAGAGTTTCCATGTATTCCGCTGTTATCCGTGCTATTGGTATATCATAAACATCAATTTCATCACGGCGGATGAAGTACAATAACAGATCCAGAGGTCCAGTGAAATTCTCTAGCTTTACATTATACATATTAGACCTTGTAATTTAACCCCGTAACTTTTCTCACTTTACTGAGAATTTTATCAGCTACTACACTTGCTTTATCAGACCCATTTAACAGTTGTTCATAAACATAATCCATATGACCTGATAAGTATTCTCTTTTTTCCCTACACGGGCGAAAATACTCTATTATTGTTTCAAAAAGTTCCTTTTTTACATCTCCGTATTGCAGACCAGGGCTAAGAAATCTTCCTTTTAAATCATTTTTATCTTTTTCATCTAAAAATAATACAAACAGTTGGAATAAAGGTGATTTAATATCTTTTGGTTCAGCGACTGGTGTAGAATCAGTTACGATCGACATAATCTGTTTACGAATGAATTTTTCATCACCGAAAATTGGAATTGTGTTATTATAGGATTTACTCATTTTTTGCCCATCGATTCCAGGAACGAGTTGTGTCTTCTGCTCAATATCTGGTTCAGGTACCACCAAAGTCTCACCATAGGTATTGTTAAATTTAATGGCAATATCCCTGGTCATTTCCAAATGTTGTTTTTGATCCTTGCCAACTGGCACAATATCGCCTCCAAAACATAAAATATCTGATGCCATAAGTATTGGATAATTGAATAATCCCATATTAGGTGTGATTCCTTTGGAAATTTTATCTTTATAAGAGGTTGAACGTTCAATAAGGCCAACATTGGTTACATTGGAAATGATCCAAGTGAATTCGGTCACCTGTGGTACATCTCCCTGAATCCAAAATGTAGATTTTTCAGGATCCAGGCCTAGTGCAATAAAATCAAGAGCAGCGTTAATTGTATTGTTCTCAAGAACAATTGGATCCTGAATTGTGGTCATGGCATGATAATTCACAATAAATGAAAAAAGATCATTTTCTTTTTGATAACGGATCATGCGGCTCATCATGCCGAAATAATTGCCCAGGTGTAAAGATCCTGATGGCTGAATACCACTGAGCACACGTTTCAACGTTTATGCACCTAAAATGCTTCCAAAAATAGGTAGGGCTTCCACGAAGATTGCGATTCCTGAATGAAGTGCTGAAAATAATGTATTCTGTTTGGTTTCTGAGGATGCTTTAATAAGGGCATATTAGCTTCTTCAGGAGTTCTATTTCCCTTTTTCCTATTACATTTTTGACACGCAGTTACCAAATTATCCCACGACTCGATCCCACCACGTTCTTTTGGTATGATATGATCAATTGTCAGAGGGTTAGATTTATTCGCGCAATACTGGCACTGGTGTTTGTCACGCAGGAGAATATTTTTTCTGCTCAAGACCACATTCATACTATTGTAGTTAATATAATCTTTCAATTTAACAATACTTGGCAAGGGTAAAATCCTACTCGGGGAATGGATAAGATCGGTATATGTTTCAATAACGTCCACTTTATCCAGAAAAAATAAACAGATGGCACGTTTTGATGTAGTAATTGTCATGGGGGCATAACTTGAGTTCAGAACTAGAACTGCGCGATTTAATAATGGTCCATTTTTAGATGGATAATTCTTCATATTCCTAAAATCGGTTCCATTGATACTGAACAAGCATACTTATTTTTCAATTCGCTGTTAAAATTTGGTGCTCTAGAGTCGAAACTCTCTTCTTTAACCCATCCCTGCGCGTGTAGAAAATATCCATTTTCCTCAGCAAGCGCAACGTGAGTTATCTTACCTCTAGTCTTAAAAAAATGTAAGTCAGCTTGCTTTGCCTGCTCCATAGTTATTGTAGATTCCTTAAAATGATCCGCCTGTTGGTGTGCATCCCTTGGTAATTCAATATTAAAGGTTTTGTATATTGTTTGAATGTACCCAGAGCAATCAAAGCCATGGGGAGACTTTCCTCCCCATAAATAAGGTACTCCCATGAATGATCGCGCTAGACGTATTATACTCTTACGCGTTGGCTGCTCTGTCATGCGACCCAATAGAGTACTTGTCCAACCTTTTTCACCATCTGGTAACGTGACGCTAAAACCACCACTCATTGGTTTTCCATTCAAATTATTCCCAAAAGTGAGATCCCTAATTACCGTCTTTCCGCTTTCTTTAGTCACAACACCATCCATTTCAAAGACAGTGAGATTCGCATCGTAAGTTTTATCAGTTAAAATACCTTGATGTTTGTGTATCCAACCGCTATAACAATCCCACTGATTAACATTAAACCAATCACCCTTCGAATCCATAATTACGCAGGATTCGCCTAATAAACCTTGAGTTACTACTGCTGATTTAAAATCTGGACCACTATAAATATTTACCACTGAAGCATTTACAGTAAAATATTTTTGTTTCATTTACTATTTCCCATCATGAAAACATGGACGAATTTATTCTACCATGTTTCTATATAACAAGAGCTTCCGTATTAAACCTACTTCAAAAAAAATTTTTCCATTGGTTATCAAAAATGCTTCTAGTAATCTTGAACAACTAATTATTTAGGATTTCAAAAGTAAACACATAGTAATCTGACAATATTTCCCAAAACTGTAATTAATTAATATAAATTTATAGTACCATTATCAAATATTATAAGAAAGTCCGCTCAATCCAGTCAAGCATATGTAAGGAAGCCTGGCGATTAATCAATATCAATTAATTTGCAGAATAAAAGTTTTGATCGTTATATCCAGCAAATTTTTTTCTCCTAATTATAAATAGAAAAGGAAATGATAATGAAAAATTATATTATGGCATTTCTACTAATGGTTATTTCCTGTGAAGATAACTTTCAAGTAGTAGAGAACAATGAATTAACCTTCATCGCAAGTGAAGGAAACTTTGGCAGCAGCAATGGTGCCATAACGGTGTTCAGTGGCAATAAGCAGATCCAACATATTCGAGATGTTGGTGATGTAGTACAATCATTAGCAATCCACAAGGATAAACTATTTGTATTGGTAAATAATAGCCATCTTATCAAAGTATTTAATATCACTAATTCTGGCCTACTCCTCCCTGGAATTGATATTTCTACTGATAATTCCGGGCCGCGCGAAATGGTCATTATAGATAATAATGTCTATTTTACTAACTGGAATACGCAGGATGTTAAAATTCTGAATCTAGAAACCTATTTCATTGAAGAATCAATAAATATAAATGGTCTGCCAGAATCCATCGTGACCGATGGTTCCTATTTGTGGGTTGCTATCAGTTCAGGAAGTACTGTTGAAAAAATCAGTCTCGAGACCCGCGAAATTGTAGAAACCATTGAAGTTGGTAATGGTCCGCAGCAGATGCTTCTTGATGGTAATTTACTATGGATATCAAGAACTTATTATAGTGCAGACTGGACAGAGACATATTACGGTACAACCCAGATCAACATCCAAACCGGTGCAGTGAACATGCGAGAGTATGGTGTTGGTACTGTATGTGGTGGGGATATGATGTTAATCGCTGGAGAAGTATATCGCACATTTGAAGGTGGCGTAGCGCCTTTATTAATGGATTTGGAACTTCATAGATCAGCTAAAATTGGTACATACAGCAGTAATTCTCTCTATTCTGCAGGAGCAAAAAATAATAATGTGTTCATGGGTATCACGAGTGACTTTCAAGCGCCTGATACTGTATATGTACACAACGATATTGGTGAACTTTCCGATATCTACATTGTGGGCGCATCGCCGGGAGATTACGAAGTCTGGAGTGGGTCTAATTAATCCAAGAAATACCAGTCAATTACAATTTCCATTAATCTTCCCAATTGACGCTGCTCATTATGCATCATGTAATTTGTGGTAATCCAACTTTCTTCCTCTGAAACAATACCCAATATAGGTTGTAAGCTCCGCAATACGTTATTAATGCGCCAAGTAACTGTTAAGGAAGCAACCCTTGCTGCTACCTCCGCTTGCAGAATCCAGCGGTCTCCAAGGCTATAAGCTGAATCAATAACTTTCAAAGGTATACCAACAAATGGATCAAAACTAATTGCTGGATTGCGGTTCAACCAACCTGTTAAACCAACAGTAAAAGATACGTTCATATTTCGTTTAAATATTTTTTCTTTTCCTACAATTCTAAAATCTAACCAATCCCCAATCCCGTCCGTAATAATGGAAGGCTCTATTACATGGCGGAAGGAACCTGAAAATACCCAATTGCGAAACCCACTCCACTTAATACCAATTTCTCCACCACGAATATTTGGTTCAGCTTTATTTATTGAACGATCCAATCCCGAATTGATTTGACATTGGTTTATTTTTTGCGCCCTAGTAAAAAATATTTTACCGTGAAATGTTAGTTGAAATATTGATTTCCAAGTATTAAATGATAATGATTGCCAATTTTCAAATGCCAAGCTATCCTCTGCAGCTGACCAAAACAGTATATGTACTGGTTTTGGCTTGTTATTCATTTCAATACCCATGCCGCCTTGAGCGTCTTGGCTTTGATATTTGGTTTGAAAATATGGAGTTATTTCATCCGAAATTGCTACTGCACCTCCTGCCAAGGTAAAATTCTGCCAAGCTAATCCGGTAAATACTATTCCCCAGTCGCGGGAGCGAAACCTTGCTGAATTAGATAAACCCTGAATATTTCCTTCAAAACCAGTATATATCACTTTATCCCCAGAAACCTTACGGATTAATTTTCCCTGAATCCTCGTCCTTGTAAGATAATTGCTCTCAGGCGCACTCCATGATGAATGTTGAATATTATATTTCTGGTTATACTGCGATCCATGTAATTGCCAATCCCAATTTCCAACTGATCCATGAACTTGAATACTTGCATTTAATATCCTATCGGACATAGATCCGTTTGTACTTGTATCCGGGATACCACTTGAAGTAATGAAATGTCCGATCGCCAAATTAATTCGATCTGTTTGGTATTTTAGAAGATAACCCTGCTGTATTGGTTTTATTGTGTTCAGGATGTATTGGCCATAGGGTCCACCATAT
>Ga0208522_1000942_pt1 | contig 19192 bp, 19 predicted proteins | sample ETNtaG_25_FD_185763 | JGI IMG/M metagenome (GOLD analysis project Ga0208522, IMG submission 185763) | Marine microbial and viral communities from oxygen minimum zone, Eastern Pacific Ocean - ETNP201302SV86 (SPAdes) (version 2) | ecosystem: Environmental > Aquatic > Marine > Oceanic ... | reverse complement strand
TTCACGGCGCCTCGAGTCGATTACTCGCTGTTCCGGCTGGCGCATTATACTGGCACCGATGCCGAACACTTCCAGAACTTCGTGATCTTTACGAACTACCAGTTCTATATCGACGAGTTCTGCCGGCTGGCAAAGGGCTGGATGACGGAGAAACATCCACATTATCAGCGGTTTATCGAGCCGGGCAACGTCGCGACCGACAATATGCTGACAGGCGGCGGGGTCACTGGCACTCCGCCACCACGTACCCCACAGATGCCGGCCTATCACCTGGTGGGTGACCGCGGCCGCGGGATCACCATGATCAATATCGGCGTCGGTCCGTCCAACGCCAAGACAATCACCGACCATATCGCGGTTCTGCGTCCGCATGCCTGGATCATGCTGGGCCATTGTGCGGGTCTTCGGAACAGCCAGGAACTGGGCGACTACGTCCTTGCCCATGCCTATGTGCGCGAGGACCATGTGCTTGATGCCGATCTGCCGCTGTCGGTGCCGATCCCGGCGCTGGCGGAAGTTCAGGTGGCGCTGGAGCAGGCGGTGGAGGAGATTACCCAGACCGAGGGGCTGGAAACCAAGAAGATCATGCGCACCGGAACGGTCGCGACCTTTGACAACCGCAATTGGGAATTGCGGGATCAGGTGGAGATCACGCGGCGATTGAGCCAGTCGCGGGCCGTGGCGCTGGACATGGAAAGTGCGACCATTGCCGCCAACGGTTTCCGCTTCCGCGTGCCCTATGGCACGCTGCTGTGTGTTTCAGACAAGCCGCTGCATGGCGAATTGAAGCTGCCCGGCATGGCCTCGGACTTCTACCGGACGCAGGTCAACCGGCATCTGCAGATTGGGCTTCGGGCCATGGAGATATTGCGGGATCAGCCAGCGGAACGGCTGCATTCGCGCAAGCTGAGAAGCTTTGCCGAGACGGCGTTCCAGTAGAGGCTCGGTTACGTGGTCCCACTCGTCACGACTATCGCCCTGCTCATGGTCGTTGCGTCCATTGTTCTGTTCTTCTTCGCGTTCGTGCGGATATGGCTGTCCCTGAGACGGAACAAGGACCGTGACCTGTTGAGAGTGGCTGGGACAAGGCCCTACCTCAGCAACACAAAGCTTTTGGGCTTGGCCTTTGTGGGTGTCTTGTGCGGCACGTTGCTGATCGGCATCTTGGAATGGACGGGCATGGCTTTCGCCTGATCCGACAAAGAAGCCCGGCATTGCTGCCGGGCTTCTGCATTTCAAACCGGATCGAGCCGATCAGCGGCCCTTGACCACCGAATAGCCGGCATATTTCGCCGACGAGCCGAGCTGTTCCTCGATGCGGATCAGCTGGTTGTACTTGGCCAGACGATCGGAACGCGAGAGCGAGCCGGTCTTGATCTGACCGCAGTTGAGCGCAACGGCGAGGTCGGCAATGGTGGAATCCTCGGTTTCGCCCGAGCGGTGCGACATGACCGAGGTGTAGCCGGCGCGGTGCGCGGTATCGACGGCGTTGAGGGTTTCAGACAGCGAGCCGATCTGATTGACCTTGACCAGGATGGAATTGGCGACGCCCATCTTGATGCCGGAGACCAGACGCTGGGTATTGGTGACGAAGAGATCGTCGCCAACGAGCTGCACCTTGTCGCCGATGGCTTCAGTCAGCGCTTTCCAGCCATCCCAGTCGTCCTCGCCCATGCCGTCTTCGATGGTGATGATGGGATAGCGATTGGCCAGGTCTTCGAGGAAGCGGACGTTTTCGTCTGAGGAGAGCGACTTGCCCTCGCCCACCATCTCGTATTTGCCGTTCTTGTAATATTCGGTGGCGGCGCAATCGAGACCGAGGAAGACGTCCTCGCCCGGCTTGTAGCCGGCCTTCTCGATCGAGCGCATGATAAAGCCCAGGGCGTCGTCAGCGCTCTTGAGGTTCGGGGCAAAGCCGCCTTCGTCACCCACGGCCGTGTTGTGGCCCTCGGCCGACAGGCCCTTTTTCAGCGTGTGGAAGATCTCGGCGCCGATCCGTACGGCGTCGGCAATCGACTTGGCGCCGGCCGGCAGGATCATGAATTCCTGCATGTCGATGGGATTATCGGCATGCTCGCCGCCATTGATGATGTTCATCATCGGCACAGGCAGCACATGGGCGTTCGGGCCGCCGATATAGCGGTAGAAGGGCAGTTCGCTCGATTCAGCGGCGGCCTTGGCAACGGCGAGCGAAACACCAAGAATGGCGTTGGCGCCCAGATTACCCTTGTTGGCGGTGCCGTCCAGATCGATCATGGCCTGGTCGACGCCGCGCTGATCGAGCGCGTCCATGCCCTGGATTTCATCGGCGATGGTCGTATTGACGTTTTCGACGGCCTGGGTCACGCCCTTGCCCATATAGAGGGCGCCCCCGTCGCGCAGTTCCACGGCCTCATGGGCACCAGTCGAAGCGCCTGAGGGCACCGCGGCGCGGCCAAAGCTGCCATCGTCCAGCACCACATCGACCTCGACGGTCGGGTTGCCGCGGCTATCGAAGATCTGGCGGCCATTGACGTGGATGATTGAAGACATGCGTGCCCTTCCCGGAATGCTTTTTGGGTGTGAGTGCCTGTCTAGACGGGCCTTGTGACAGTGAAAAGAGGGTGCGTGCAAAAAAGCGCCTGCGGAGCCCTAGAGAGCTAGTTTGCCATTGGCGATAAGCCAGGCCACCGATTCCTGTACCGCCGCGAGCGAACTGTAGCGCGGAGCATAGCCGAGCAGCCGGCGCCCCTTGGCAATGCTGGAATTGGGGCTGCGGGCAATGTGCTCCCACGTCGCCTGCGCATTCTCAGGTGTTTGCATGGCCTTCCATTCCTCCCAAGGGTGGAAAGTCAGCGCCGGTTCCTTGCCGAACCAGCGATACATGGCCTCGGCATATCCACGAAGCGTGACTGCGCCAGGCGAGACGGCATGGAAGGCTTCCCCGACCGAGACACTCCAATTGTCCATCGCCAGCATCAGCAGGACGGCGATGTCGTCGGCATGGATGTGGTGCACCGTCTCCATGCCAAAATTGGGCAGGGCCAGCGTTTCGCCGCGGGCAATGGTTTGGAAAACGGCATTGTCGAAGTGACCGGCCGGATTGAGCGGCGACCAGCCCTGCCCCACAATGTGGCCGGGATGCAAAATGGTCACCGGGAAGCCGTCGCGTCGAGCAAGCCCAAGCAGATAGTTTTCGATGGCCGCCTTCTGTACGCCGTATTCCCCGAAGGGACGCTTGGTGACGTCTTCAGGTGTGGGCACAACTTCTGAAAAGCCGTGTGTCCAGATCGTGCCGATATGCAGCAAGTGCCGCACCCTGCCCTTCAGTGCCTCAGCCAATTGCCGGGCGCTGTCGAGCGTGAAGCAGATATTGTCGATCACGATATCCGGCTGGAGATCGGCGATGGCCGTGCCGAAGGCCACTTTTGCCTCTTCCGCCGTGCGATCGATGGTGACCCGTTCGACCCGCCTCCAGGCGCTGTCGGGCAGATAGGGTTCGGATGCACCGCGCGTTATCGCCACCACCTCGTGCCCTGCCCGGACCAGCCGCGGGATCAGATAAGTACCGATGTGGCCGGTGGCTCCGATCACCACTATGCGTGACATATTTGGTCCTCCTCGGTCTGGCTTAAACGCCCGGTCTGTCCTAACATGTTAGCGCGAACTGTCCAGTTTGCAGATTCCGGAGGAGAGAATAGTGTCCCAACCCCTCGTCAAGCAGGTGGCGCATACCTGCATATTTGCCCGCGACCTCGACGCTGTGGAGGCGTTCTATCGGGACGTGCTGGGCGTCTCGCCCAAGTTCGATTTCAAGCGCGGTGACGACCGCATCGGCTTTTACCTCGATTTCGGCAATCGCACTTTTGTGGAGGTTTTCAAGAAGGGCGAGAGCCGGTTCGAGGAAACCAACCAGATCAACCATATCTGCTTCGAGACCGACGACATTGACGGCTTTATGGCCAATGCGAAGGCCAAGGGCGTTTCGGTGACCGACAAGAAACTGGGGGTCGACCACACCTGGCAGTGCTGGCTGGCCGATCCGAGCGGGGTCAAGATCGAGATCTTCCAATACACGCCCGAGAGCATGCAGTTTGGGCCCGACGGGGTCGTTTGTCAGGTGGATTGGTAGTCCTGGCCATCTTGCCAATGACTTGAACTGGATGTTCACTCTTGCTGACTTGAGGGAGGCAGAGATGAAGCCGGTTCTGACCGCACTTGTCATGATGTTGGGCTGCACGCATGCCGCCCTCTCGCAATCGGCCATCGTCCAAGGCGGTGGCCAGCAATTGCTGGAAAGTTATGTCGCCTATATCGGGGACATGGACCTATACAATTCCAGCGGGCAACGCTTGACCCAGCCCTGGCAGATTATCCGCCAGGACCGGGCCAATTATCACCGTTTCCGCATTCGCCATGACGGCGATGAAAGTGACAGCTTTTTTGCCAGCGCCGACAATCGCGCCGTCATGGAAGACATGCTGCGCCGAGGGCAAATTTCCAATGGCGCCGCGCGCGACATCGTCAATGGCGATGTCTTCATAGAAGTGGAAATATACGGTCAGGGAGGACGCGGTACCTCCGTCTATGTCACGACATACCGCTAACGCCGCACCGTAGGTCGAACGCGCAGATTGCCCTACTCTTCCCGCTTGTGTCCGTCGATATGCTTATCGGACCGCGCCTTTTCGCCTGCGTTCTTGAGCTTTTCGGCCTTGGTGCGGCCGAATTTGAGGCGATTGGCTTCGGCCGCCGCCTCCTTTTCACCGCGGGCCTTTGCCTTGCGGACGTTGCGGAGATTGATGATCTCGGCCATGGGCTTTACCCTAATTTCCTAGCCAGTGAGGAATCATGAAACACTCATGGACACTTGAGAAGCTTGCAGCACTTCCACCAGATCGCTTGGAGAACCTTCGTCAAAACGCCTTACGGCTCGGAGACGATAGTTTGGCGGACAGCTGTCGGCAACTTCAAGAGTCTCGGAAACCAAAAGCTGCAGCCGGTGGGCGCGGCACCGCACCCGTGGTTGGCTTTCATTTTGTATGCCAGAATGACTACGAAGTGGTCCCTGCTGAGGGCGGACGCTTCTGGTCGGGAGTTTGGGCCGTAGACCAATCTCATTGCGACCCCGCGATGGCAATGCGTGGCTACGTAGCATTGCATGAGTCAAAGCGAGAAGAGTCGTATCGTCAGGGCTACATTAAAGGGTGGGAGCTACAGGAGCGTTCGAAAGGTAGCACCCCGATCGGGGTTAGCTTCTTGTTGGAACCGTTCGACAAACGTTTGCCCTGGTATGGGCAAGCTGCAGGCGAAAAGGGCTACCGCAGAGTAAGCGATAGCCCCCCTTGGAATCCCGACGCCTAGACCAACCTGCTCTGTTCCATCGCGGCGGCGATGAAGCTGGTAAAGAGCGGATGCGGCTCGAACGGCTTGGATTTCAGTTCGGGATGGAACTGGACGCCAATGAACCAGGGGTGGTCGGTGCGTTCGACGATTTCGGGCAGCTTGCCGTCAGGCGAGACGCCGGAGAACAGCAGGCCATTGGCCTCCAGCCGCTTGCGATAATCCATGTTCACCTCGTAGCGGTGACGATGGCGCTCGGAAATGCGGGTGGTGCCGTAGATATCGGCAACGCGGGAGCCGCGGGTGAGCTGGGCCGGATAGGCGCCAAGGCGCAGCGTGCCGCCCAGATCGCCTTCGGCGCCCCGGGTTTCCTTTTCGTTGCCCTTCACCCATTCGGTCATCATGCCCACGATCGGCTCCTTAGTGGGGCCGAATTCAGTGGAGGAGGCATTCTTGATGCCGGCAGTGTTCCGCGCGGCTTCAATACAGGCCATCTGCATGCCGAAGCAGATGCCGAAATAGGGCACATCCTTGATGCGGGCGAAGCGCGCAGCCTCGATCTTGCCGGCGGAGCCGCGCTCGCCGAAGCCACCCGGCACCATGATGCCGTGGACATGTTCGAGATAGGGCGCCGGATCGTCGCGCTCAAAGACTTCGCTGTCGATCCACTGCAAATTGACCTTCACCTTGTTGGCGATACCGCCATGGGTGAGCGCTTCTGAGAGCGACTTATAAGCGTCCTTGAGGCCGGTATATTTACCCACGATGGCGATGTTCACTTCACCTTCGGGATTGTGATAGCGGCGGGATACTTCTTCCCAGGAGGACATGTCGGGTTCAGGCGCGTCGGTGATGCCGAGCGCAGCGAGGACTTCCCGATCCAAGCCTTCATTGTGATAGGCGACCGGCACGTCATAGATCGAGCCGACATCGAGGCCCTGGATCACGGCGGATTCGCGCACGTTACAGAACAGCGAGAGTTTCTTCTTTTCGCCTTCCGGGATCGGGCGGTCGCAACGGACCAGCAGCACGTCCGGTGCGATACCAATCGAACGCAGTTCCTTGACCGAATGCTGGGTCGGCTTGGTCTTCAATTCCCCTGCGGAGGGGATATAGGGCATCAAGGTCAGATGAAGATAGGCCGCGTGATTGCGCGGCAGTTCATTGCCAAGCTGACGGATGGCCTCGAAGAAGGGCAGACCCTCGATATCGCCGACCGTGCCGCCGATCTCGACCAGCACGAAGTCGTATTCCTCATTGCCGTCGAGGACGAAGGCCTTGATCGCGTCCGTGACATGCGGAATGACCTGGACGGTGGCGCCGAGGAACTCGCCCTTGCGCTCCTTGGCCAGCAAATCCGAATAGATACGGCCGGAAGTGACATTGTCACGCTTGTTGGCGGCGCGACCGGTGAAGCGCTCATAGTGACCCAGGTCGAGATCGGTTTCCGCCCCATCATCGGTGACGAAGACCTCGCCGTGCTGGGTCGGCGACATCGTGCCGGGATCGATGTTGAGATAGGGATCGAGCTTGCGCAGGCGGACCTTATAGCCGCGCGCCTGCAGCACAGCGCCAAGCGCTGCCGAAGCCAAACCTTTGCCAAGGGAGGAAACCACGCCTCCGGTGATGAATACGTACCGAGCCATGGGCGATCACCATAAGCATATCATTATCGATTCGCAGAGCAGGAAACCGGCTCTACACAAAAAGAAGAAGGGGATGTTGCCATCCCCTTTTTCACGAACGCCTTGCGGCGGATCAGTTGCCCGCAGGCTCTGCGGGCGTTTCTTGGGTGTCAGTCGACACTTCTGGCACCGGCAGGTCATTTCCCGAGGTTTCCGGCGTTGCTGCCGGCGTCTGCGCCTCGGAAGGCAGCAGCAAATCGGATGTCTCGTCGCCCTGCAGGGCGTTGAGCGCATCCAGAACGGTGGTAGGCTGAGAGCCGTCTTCAAGCGAAGTCGCGTTGTCCAGAATGCTGGATGTACCGCGATCGATTTCATTGAGAATGGTCAGACCGATGGCCGAGGCAAAGAACAGCACTGCCAGTATGGACGTGGTCCGGGTCAGCAGGTTCGCCGATCCTCGGGCCGTCATCATGCCACCGCCGCCACCACCGCCACCAATGCCAAGGGCGCCGCCCTCGGAACGCTGAAGCAGGATGACGACGATCAGCGCCAGCACGATCAGCAAATAGGCGACGAGCAGTACGTTGGCCATGAATCTCTTGTCTTTACGTCAGTCCGGACATGCCAAAAGGCCCGCCCGGTTTGGAAAGGATGCGGGGTCATACACCCCCCGAACGGCAAATGCCAGCCGCCTGCGGCGCTTTTTCGCCACAAGCGGATTGCCGATCGGTTGCTCTATACCGCCGAGATAATCGTATAGAAGTCCTTTGCCAAGAGGCTTGCGCCTCCAACCAGCCCACCATTGACGTTACCAATACGCAAGATCTCGTGAGCATTGTGCGGCTTGAGCGAGCCGCCATAGAGAATACGGATGCTTTCCCCCTTGGAAAGGCCAAACCGGTCGACCAGGCGGGCGCGGATGGCGTTGTGCATTTCCTCGATCTCGTTCAGCGTCGGCGTGCGGCCCGTGCCGATGGCCCAAACGGGCTCATAGGCTACCACCACCTCATGCTGTTCGGCAGCGTCAGGGATGGAATTGGCAAGTTGGGCGGAAACAACCGATTCTGCTTCGGCCGCGTCCCGCTGGGCCTCGGTTTCGCCGACACAGATTATGGGTTTGACGCCCGAGCCGATGGCAGCTTCGGCCTTGGCGCGCACCACGTCATCGGTTTCCCCATGATCGGTACGGCGTTCGGAATGGCCCACAATGACATATTGCGCGCCAGCATCGGCCAACATGCTGGCCGAGATGTCGCCCGTGTGCGGGCCATGCGGTGCCTGGTGACAATCCTGCCCGCCCGCAATAATGCCGCTCGATGCGCCCTGCGCAGCCACGGCAGCCAGCAGTGTTGCCGGGGGACAAACCACGACCAGGGCACGCGGTGATTCTCCGGTGGTCAGGAGGCGCGCAAGTTCGGCCAGCTCATCCAGCGAATGGGTGAGCCCGTTCATCTTCCAGTTTCCGGCGATCAGAGGTGATACGGTCGACAATCTTGGTACTCCTGCCTCTTGCGCCGGAACAGGCTTTGCCCTAACCCCGGCTGTCGTATTTGTCTTACTAGTCCGTCCCGCACCACTCGGTAAAGGGTTGGACCCTAAACTGGAACGTTTCAGATGCTTGATGGTTTGCGTGATTTTGCAAAATCCTGGCCGGGAAAAATCCTGGGGGCGTTCCTCTTGGTCGGTGTAGCCGGCTTCGGCATCAACAATGTGATCGTCGATCTGGGCAGCAATACCGTTGCGCGCGTGGGCGATGAGGAAATCAATTCGCGCGATTTCCTGCGCGCCTATCAGAGTCAGGCCAACCGTATTGCCCAGCAGATGGGTTCGGTGCCGACGGCCAGCCAGGCCGAGGCCATGGGCCTCCCAACAGCAGTCATTCTGGGGCTATCGGAAGGCGCCGCGCTCGATACGCTTTCGACGCAGTTCGGTCTGGGAGTGTCGGAGAACAGGCTGGCGCAATTGCTGCGCGAGGACCCGTCCTTCCACGGTACGCTGGGCACGTTCGAGCCGGCGCTGTTCAGCCAGGTGCTGCAGAGCGCAGGCTGGACGGAAGCAGAATATTTCGAAGCCCGCAGCGCCGAAGCACAGCGCGACCAGATTACCACGGCCCTGTTTGCCGATGCGGACATGCCCGAAGTTGCCGCTGGCCTGATCAACGATTACGCGACGGCAACGCGCACCATCGACTACATCACCCTGAGCGAAACCAGTATCGAAACCCCGCCCGCGCCGACGGAGGATGAACTCGCCGCCTATCTGGCCGAACATCAATCCGATTTCCGCACGGTTGAGACCCGTAAGGTCAAGCTGCTCGATCTGTCCCTGGCCTCCCTGGCCGAGACAAAGGACATCTCCGAGGCGGCAATCGAGGCCGAATATGAGGCAACGAAAGCCTCGTTGACGACGCCGGAGCGCCGCAGCATCGAACAGGTGTCGCTGACCACACCAGAATTGCAGGCACAGTTCGAAGCGGGGCTCGCCGCCGGGACAGATTTTGGCACATTGGTCGAGGAGGCCGGCCTCACACCGTCCAGCCTTGGTACCCTGACCGAGGGCGAAATCACCGACAGCCGCCTCGCGACGGCGGCCTTTGGCCTGCCCGAAGGCGGATTCGCCATTATTGAGGGGATTGGCGGACAGCGCGCAGTGCATGTGGCTGCAATCGAAACCAGCCGCGAGCCGACGCTGGAGGAAGCGCGCGACGATATTGCCGCGCGCCTGGCGCAGGCCGAGGCCCGGGACGAAATCAATGACATACTCGACCAGATCGAAGAATTGCGGGCCGCGTTCCAACCGATTGAACAGATCGCCGAGCGCTTCGGGCTGCCCGTCTATGAGGCTGATGTAACAGCCGGTGGCGGGGAACTTTCGGTATTGCCAAACCTTGCGGCGGAGGATCGATCGCGGGTCGCGCAGGCCATTTTTGCCGCCCAGCCCGATCGTCTGATCCCTTCCATTCCCCTGTCAGGCAGTGCCCATCTCTGGTTCGACCTCGAAGAGATCAATCCGGCCCGGGACCAGACATTGGAGGAAGTCCGGTCCGAGGTTGAAGCTGCGATTGCGCAGGAGCGTGTTGATGCCGCGCTTGCCGCCAGAGCCGAGGAAATCGTAGGCAGGCTGGAAAACGGCGAAGCCCTGGCCGATATCGGCTTTGAGCTCAGTGCCTTCCCGCAGCTCAGCGCACCGTTCACCCGGTTCGGTTCGGAGGATGGGCTGGTGGACGGCACCGTTGCATCCGCCGCATTCGCTGGCGGACCCGACCATGTCGGCGCGGTTCGAAATGAGAGCGGCGAGCAGATCGTCTTCCAAGTGGTGGACGCTGCCGCGCCGGTGACACCGCTTGACGAAATTGCACTGGAGAGCCTCAGCGCTGAAGCGCGGGCAGGACTGCGAGCTGAGTTTGTAGCAGCGGTGCGCGAAGATGCCGGTCTCAGGATCAACCAGCAGGTGCTCAACCAGCTGCTCGTGCAGAATTACGGCCAGTAACGGCGTAACAAACCCAACGGAACCAGACCAAAATGGACGACTTTTCCAAGACCTTTGCCGCGCAATATGATGCCGGAAAGTCTGGACTCGTCTGGCGCCGCGTCGTGGCGGATCTGGAAACCCCGATTGGCACCTATCTCAAGCTGGCAGCGGGCCGCAGCCATTCTTTCCTGCTCGAAAGCGTGCAGGACGGCACAACTCGCGGCCGCTATTCCATGATCGGCCTCCTGCCGGATCTGATCCTCAGGGTCGAGGACGGCAAGGCTTCGATCAACCGGTCGGCCCAGACCACGCCTGACCAGTTCGAGCCAGTGGACGATCTGCCGCTCGATGCCTTGCGCAAGCTGGTGGCAGAAAGCCAGATCGACATGCCGCCCGGCCTGCCGCCGCAGTCTGCGGGCATATACGGCTATCTCGGCTATGAGATGGTCCGTTATATGGAAGTGCTGCCCAACGCCAATCCGGACGATCTGCAGACCCCCGAAGCCGTATTGATGCGCCCCTCGCTGCTGGCCATCTTCGATACGGTCAAGGACGAGCTCTACCTCACTGCACCCATTTATGTCCGGGAGGGCGTCAGCGCGGCCCAAGCACTTGAAGCTGCGGAAGACCGGATCAATGACGCCATTGCGCGGCTGACACGGGCGACGCCGGCTACCCCTGCCCTGCCAGACCTTGAATCCATCGCGGTCACGAGCAACACCTCGGGCGAGGAATATTTCGAGATGGTGGCGCGGGCCAAGGATTACATAACGGCCGGCGACATCTTTCAGGTGGTGCTCAGCCAGCGGTTCTCGGCCGATTTCACATTGCCGCCCACGGCTCTTTATCGTGCGTTGCGACGCACCAATCCCTCGCCCTACATGTATTTCTTCGATTTCGGCGGCTTCGCCTTTGCCGGATCGAGCCCGGAAATACTGGTGCGGGTCGCCGATGGTGAAGTGACGATCCGCCCGATTGCCGGGACCCGCAAGCGCGGCGCAACGCCGACACGGGACAAGGAACTGGCCGCAGAATTGCTGTCCGATCCCAAGGAGCTGAGCGAGCATCTGATGCTGCTCGACCTGGGGCGCAATGATGTCGGCCGCGTCGCCAAGATCGGCTCGGTCAAGGTCACCGACAAGTTCTTCCTCGAATATTATTCGCATGTCATGCACATCGTCTCCAATGTGGTGGGCGAACTTGATCCGCAAAAGGACTTCGTGGATGCGCTTTCGGCGGGTTTCCCTGCCGGCACAGTGTCCGGCGCCCCCAAAGTGCGGGCCATGGAAATCATCGACGAACTGGAAAAATCACGTCGCGGCATCTATGGCGGCTGTGTGGGCTATTTTGGTGCCGATGGCACGATGGACACTTGCATCGTGCTGCGCACGGGGATCGTCAAGGATGGCAAGCTGCATGTGCAGGCTGGTGCCGGGATCGTCGCCGACAGCCGGCCCGAACTGGAGCAGCTGGAATGCGAGAACAAGGCCCGCGCCCTTTTCAGCGCCGCCGAGGAAGCGCTACGCTATGCTGGTGAAGCGGGAATTGGGCAGTGATGGACGGGCGCATTCAAGGCCATCGATGGCAAAGCTGGTTCTGAACTTCGCCATGCAGAACCACTCTTTGAGGACAGGCAATGACCAAGACCCTCGTCATCGATAATTACGACAGCTTCACCTATAACCTTGTCCATTATCTGGGCGAGCTGGGTGCGGACATCACGGTCAGGCGTAACGACAAGATTACGCTTGAGGAAATTGCCGTCATGGCGCCGGAAGCAATTGTGCTTTCTCCGGGGCCCTGCACGCCCAACGAGGCAGGCATCTGCCTGGCTGTGATCGACCGGTTCAAATCAACCATTCCCATGCTGGGCGTGTGCCTGGGGCATCAGGCCATGGGCCAGGCCCTCGGCGGAGACGTGGTTCGCGCGCCGAGCCTGTTCCACGGCAAGACCAGCACCATCAATCATACCGGCAAGGGCATATTCCGCGGCCTCAATGACCATTTCGAGGCGACGCGCTACCATTCGCTGATCGTCAAGGCCGATAGCCTGCCGGGAGATCTTGAGGTGACGGCCAGCACCGATGATGGCCTGATCATGGGCATGCAGCACAAGACCTTGCCCATCCACGGCGTGCAGTTCCATCCCGAGAGCATTGCTTCGGAGAACGGACATGCGCTCCTGCAGAATTTCCTCAACATCGCCCGCGACTTTAACGGACGGAAGGCTGCGTGATGGATGTCAAGCAAGCCCTGAACAAGATTGCTGACGGCAAGGACCTGACCGGCGAGGAGATGCGCGATGTCATGCGCATCATAATGGCCGGCGAAGCCACCCCAGCGCAGATCGGCGCTTTTCTCATGGGCATGCGCATCAAAGGCGAGACTGTCGGTGAGATCGCCGCCGCGGTCTCGATCTTGCGCGAGCAGATGGTGCCGGTCGCCGCACCCGAGGATGCCATCGACATCGTCGGCACTGGTGGCGATGGCGTGGGGAGCCTCAATATTTCCACTGCCACGGCTTTGGTTGTCGCGGCGGCCGGGGTGCCCGTGGCCAAGCATGGCAACAAGGCCCTGTCATCGCGCTCGGGGTCCTCCCAGGCGCTCGAGGCACTGGGCGTCAAGCTCGACCTGACACCCGAGCAGATCGGCCAGACCATTGCCCAAGCCGGCATCGGCTTCATGTTCGCGCCCAATCATCATCCGGCCATGCGCCATGTCGGTCCTGCGCGCGCAGAGATGGGCGTAAGGACGCTATTCAATCTGCTGGGACCACAATCCAATCCTGCGGGAGTGCGGCGCTACTTGCTGGGTGTCTATGCGCAGGAATGGGTCGAGCCGGTTGCTGCAGCACTGCTGGCCAACCGCGCAACCAAGGCCTGGGTGGTGCATTCGAGCGAAGGGCTGGATGAGCTTTCGACGTCGGGGCCTAATTTCGTGGCAGAGATTGCCAACGGAAATCTACGCAGTTTCGAGGTGCACCCCGAGCAAGTCGGGCTGACACTGACCGATCCCAAGGAGCTGCTGGGCGGTGAGCCGGCCGAGAACGCGGCGGCCATTGTGGCCCTCTTCGATGGTGCACCAGGCGCCTATCGCGATACCGTACTGCTCAATGCCGGTGCGGCGCTGCTGGTGGCTGACAAGGTCGACACCATCGAGGAGGGCATCGCACTGGCCCGAGAGACAATTGACACCGGCAAGGCAAGGGACACCCTGGCCCGCCTTGTTGCCGTATCGAACGGATAGGACTGATGAGCGATATTCTCAAGCAGATCGAAGCCTATAAGCGCGAAGAGATTGCCGCCGCCAAGTCGATGCGGCCCTGGGCGGAAGTGGTGGCAGAGGCGCATGACCAGCCGGCACCGCGTGGGTTTCTCAAGGCTATCAAGGCAAAACGAGCCACGGGCGACTACGCCCTGATCGCCGAGGTCAAGAAGGCAAGCCCGTCCAAAGGATTGATCCGCGCCGACTTCAATCCGGCCGAGATCGCCAGGGCCTATGAGCTGGCCGGGGCGACTTGCCTGTCGGTGCTGACCGACCGTCCCAGCTTTCAGGGGGCACCCAGCTATCTCATCGAGGCGCGTGCGGCCACAAAGCTGCCGGTGCTGCGCAAGGACTTCCTGTTCGAGACCTATCAGGTTGCGGAGGCACGGTCCTGGGGTGCGGACTGCATCCTGATCATCCTTGCGGCGGTGGGCGACGATGTCGCGCGCTATCTGCTCGATGCCGCCGAAGAATGGGGCATGGATGCGTTGGTGGAGGTGCATGATCAGCTTGAGCTGGACCGCGCCCTGGCACTGGATGCCAAATTCATCGGCGTTAACAACCGCAATTTGCGCACGTTCGAAACCACGCTCGAAACCACGGTCAATCTGGCGGCGGGGGTGCCGGGCGACGTGCTGCTGGTCAGCGAAAGCGGCATTGTCACCCATGAGCACTTCAAAATGCTCGACGAGCGATGCAATGTCGGCACGTTCCTCGTCGGCGAAAGCCTGATGCGACAAGACGATGTCGTGGCCGCCACCCGTTCGCTGCTGATGGGCGCTCCGGAAACCGTGCGCTGATGAGCGGCGGGCTCACCCACCTAAACGAAAAGGGCGAGGCCCGGATCGTCGATATTGGTGACAAGGCGGTTACCAGACGCCGGGCAGTGGCTCAGGCGGTGCTGTGTGGCAAGGTCGAGACAATTGCCACAATTCTGGATGGCGGTCTCAAAAAGGGCGACGCTTTAGCCGTGGCGCGCGTCGCGGGCATCATGGCGGCGAAGAAGACCTCGGAGTTGATCCCGCTCTGTCATCCCATTGCGCTGACCAAGGTCAATGTCGACATTGCGGGGGATGGCGAGGACCGTATTCTTGTTCTTGCCACCGCAGAGACAACGGGCCAGACCGGCGTCGAGATGGAGGCGCTGACGGCGGCCTCGGTGTCGGCTCTCACACTCTACGACATGGCCAAGGCCATTGACCGGGCCATGGTTATTTCGGACCTCTGCCTGGTTGAAAAATCCGGTGGCAAATCGGGCGACTTCGTGCGGTCGCCATGAGCCTATTGCCGGTCGATGATGCCTTGAAAGCCATTCTGGCGCGCGTCCCGCCTGTGACCGCCGAGCAAGTTGCACTTGACCAGGCCAATGGGCGGGTGCTGGCTGCCCCCGTCATTGCCGGACACAACCAGCCGCCATTCGATGCCAGTGCGATGGACGGCTATGCCATGCGCGCTGAGGACGTTAGCGAGGGCGCCCGGCTCAGAGTCATCGGCACATCGCAGGCGGGCGCAAGCTATGGCGGGGGCGTCCATCGCGGAGAAGCTGTCCGCATCTTCACCGGGGCCCCTGTGCCGCCGGGTGCGGACACAGTCATCATGCAGGAAGAGGCGATACGCGAGGGTGATTTCGTTACCTTCACTGTCCCTGCCCGCCGCGGTCATAGCGTGCGCCCCAAAGGTAACGATTTTTCGACCGGTCAGCAGCTCCTGAAGGCTGGAACCCGGCTGACCCCGATGCAGATTGCCGTTGCTGCGGCCGCCAACCAGGCCAAGCTTTCGGTTGCCAGGCGAGCGAGCATTGCTCTGCTCGCTACCGGTGATGAACTGGTGCCGCCCGGAACGCCACTTGGACCGGACCAGATCGTGGCTTCAAACAGCATCGGGCTGTCGGCCATGTTGTCCCCCTATGCGCGCCAGATCAGCGATCACGGCATAGTGGCAGATAAACCTGATCAGCTCCGCGAAACACTGCATAGCATCCTCGCTGCCGAGCCGGATTTCCTCATCACCACGGGGGGCGCCTCGGTGGGCGAGCACGACCTCGTGCAGGATATCCTAAAGACCCTCGGCGTATCGCTCGATTTCTGGCGCATCAATATGCGGCCGGGCAAGCCTTTGATGTTTGGTACGCGCGGACGCACTCTTGTATTCGGCCTGCCGGGCAATCCGGTGTCGGCAATGGTCACCGCCATGGTGTTCATCAAGCCTGCCCTGCGCGCCTTTCTCGGGCATGCCGACCCGGAACCCTGGCAACTGCCCCTTGCAGCGCCCACACCGCTCAACACCGCCCGGCGGCACTTTATGCGCGCCCGGCTGGTACAGACAGATGGCGGTATGCAGGCGCAGCCAATCAGCCAAACCGATAGCGGCCACACATCATCCCTGGCAGCAGCAGATCTATTGATCGTCCAGCCCGAGCATGATCCAGGGCAGCCTGCGGGCACCCTAGTGGAGGCGATGCCCATCGACGGCTTCTGACCTGCAAGCTGGCGGGCGATCCGTTCATCTTTGAGGTTCTGGAGGGGCATTGCAGAACATAACTGGAACATGTATGGTCGTTCCGTCTATGTTCCGATTCTGGGGTCGAGGGGCCAATGCTGACACGCAAACAACATGAGCTGCTGATGTTCATCCATGAGCGGATGAAGGAGAGCGGCATCCCCCCGAGCTTCGATGAGATGAAGGACGCCCTTGATCTGGCATCGAAATCCGGCATCCACCGCCTGATTACCGCGCTTGAGGAGCGCGGCTTTATCCGTCGCCTGCCCAACCGAGCGCGGGCGCTGGAGGTGGTGAAACTTCCCGATTCGATGAACCCGTCACTGGGCGGCCGCAGGGCCCGGTTCGAGCCGGCGGTGATTGAAGGCAATCTTGGCAAGGTTGCCTCGCCGCCGGCGCGCGGCACAACTGCTGGCGGCGAAGACTACGCACGGCCGGTCTCAATTCCCGTCATGGGCCGCATTGCCGCCGGTACGCCAATCGAGGCCATCCAGTCTCATTCCCACACAATTTCCGTGCCGCCCGAAATGCTGGGCGCCGGCGAGCACTACGCCCTTGAAGTGCGCGGCGATTCGATGATTGACGCTGGCATTTTCGATGGCGATACGGTGCTCATCAAAAAGCAGGAACATGCCTCGACCGGCGAGATCATCGTTGCCCTGGTCGATGACGAGGAAGCCACGCTCAAGCGACTGCGCCGCAAGGGTGACACAGTGGCACTGGAAGCGGCGAACCCGGCCTATGAGACCCGAATCTTCCCGCCCGACCGGGTCAAGGTGCAGGGGCGCCTTGTGGGACTGATGCGGAAGTATTGAAGTGCCGTTCTCCTCGCCACAGGCCGCCATGCGCTTCTATGGCGAGGAAATCAACAAACACCGGTTTGACCTGCTCCTGCTGGTGTTGTCGGATGAAGTCGTGTTCTGGTTCAGCTCTGGTTCCCATCACGGTCTGGACGCGGCCCGTCAGGCATTTGAAAGCACCTGGGCGCGCCTTGGCAACGAGTTCTACTGGTTGGAGGAGCTGTGCTGGGTCTCCGAAGGCATGGATTCCGCAGCCTGCATCTATCGGTTTAACTGGCGCGGCACGATCGATGGGGTCCCTGCACAAAGTGGGGGGCGGGGCACAAGCGTGTTCCTCAAGGAGACAGACGGCTGGAAGCTCGTCCATGAGCACCTGAGTACCGAGCCAGCCCATGCTGGTTGAGAAAATCTGTCCCTATGTGCTGCGGGGTTCGGGATCGCGCCGGGAGATATTGGCGTTTCGGCATCCGGTGGCCGGTCGCCAATTGGTCAAGGGAACGCTTGAGCCTCAGGAATCAGTCGAAGCGGGCGCCCTGAGGGAGCTGCGCGAGGAGGCTGGGCTGGCGGGCACCCTGGCAGATGGCGGCCGGTGGTCCAGCGCGGAAGTGGCGGAAGACCAGCTCTGGCATTTTGTTCCTCTTAACGTGCCGCCCCTGCCGGATCATTTCGATTTCTACTGTGCCGACGATGGTGGCCATCTGTTCGGTTTTTTCTGGTGGCCGCTGGCCAGGCAGGCAGGTCCTGATTGGCACCTGATGTTCGTCCGGGCACTCGCGGAAATCAGGACCCGTCATCAGTAAAAAGCCCGCCAGATTGGCGGGCTTTCGGTTTACTCGAGCATTGCAAAGACTAGTGGTTGTCGCGCGGCAGGCCTTCGGTCTGGGCGATGCGCTGATATTTTTCGGCCGGCTTGAGAATGGCGCCGTCGCCGAGTTGTCCGACCAGGCCACGTTGAATTTCCTGCCAGGGCGTCTGGTGCTTGGGGAACTGATAGCCGCCTTCGGCCTCGAGTGCCGCACGGCGGGTCGCGATTTCCTCATCCGAGATAAGGATGTTCGCTTCCCCCTTGTTGAGGTCGATGCGCACGCGATCGCCAGTCTTGAGAATGGCGAGGTTGCCGCCGGCGGCAGCCTCCGGCGAGGCATTCAGGATCGAGGGGGAGCCCGAAGTGCCTGATTGGCGGCCGTCACCGATGCAGGCCAGCGAGGACACACCCTTTTTGATGAGATAGGCCGGGGGCCGCATGTTGACGACCTCGGCGGCGCCCGGATAGCCGATCGGGCCAGCGCCACGCATAAAGAGCAGCGTGTGCTCGTCGATTTCCAGCGCCGGATCATCGATACGGTGGTGGTAGTCTTCCGGACCGTCAAAGACCACGGCCTTGCCTTCGAACATGCCCGGATGGGCAGGGTCGGAGAGGTAGCGTTCCCTGAACTCGGGACTGATGACGCTGGTCTTCATGATGGCACTGTCAAATAGGTTTCCACGCAGCACCAGGAAACCGGCCTCTGCCTTGAGGGGATTGTCGAAGTGGCGAATGACCTTGTCGTCTTCGATGACGGTATTGCGGCAGTTCTCGCCAATGGTCTTGCCGTTGACGGTGGGGGCATTCTCGTGAATCAGCCCCTGCCCCATCAATTCGTTGACCACCGCGGGAACGCCGCCGGCATGGTAGTAGTCCTCGCCCAGATATTCGCCGGCCGGCTGCAGATTGACCAGCAACGGTACCTTGTGACCGTGCTGCTGCCACTCGTCGATATTGAGGTCGATGCCGATATGCTTGGCAATGGCATTGATGTGGATCGGGGCATTGGTTGACCCGCCAATGGCGGAGTTTACCACAATGGCGTTGAGGAAGTTTTCCTTGGTGAGGATATCGGAAGGCTTGAGATCCTCATGCACCATCTCGACGGCACGTTTGCCCGTGCGCCAGGCCATTTCCTGGCGGTCACGATAGGGTGCGGGGATGGCGGCGGAGCCCGGCAACTGCATGCCCAGCGCCTCGGCCAGGGAATTCATCGTGGTGGCCGTGCCCATGGTGTTGCAATAGCCGGTGGAGGGCGCGGATGACGCAACCAGTTCGATAAATTTGGGATAGTCGATCTCGCCGGCGGCGAGCATCTGCCGGGCCTTCCAGACGATGGTACCGGAGCCCGTGCGCTCGCCCTTGTGCCACCCGTTGAGCATCGGACCCACCGAGAGTGCGATAGC
>Ga0208522_1000941_pt1 | contig 19207 bp, 28 predicted proteins | sample ETNtaG_25_FD_185763 | JGI IMG/M metagenome (GOLD analysis project Ga0208522, IMG submission 185763) | Marine microbial and viral communities from oxygen minimum zone, Eastern Pacific Ocean - ETNP201302SV86 (SPAdes) (version 2) | ecosystem: Environmental > Aquatic > Marine > Oceanic ... | reverse complement strand
GTTTTACATGAGTTAATTCATGCTGTATCAGTCCTTCATTGTCTTTGTGTTTTGGTCTAATGAGGACTATACAAATTAATGTACCTCCACTAAACTTCTTTGGTAATAGATCCGTTATTATAATAGGTATAGGTATTATATCCCATATTTTTCGTATTTTTATCATTCTAGTCTCGATATGTTATCTTCTTTGATAACCTCTATCTTCGCAAGTAACGGGTGTGTCCAACCGTGCGATACGATATATGTATTTAAGTTTTCTTCAAGTAATATTTCTACTAATTTCTCTCTACCTTGCTCGTCAAGTACCGCTATAACTTCATCAAGAAATAGCGTGTTAATTCTTGAACTAGAAATACTACTCATTAATTTTCTTATTGCAAGCAAAGTAGATGTATTAACTCTAGCTAATTCTCCGCTAGATAAAGCTAAGATATCTACTATCTTACTATTGTCTGTGATTTCCACATTAAGTTTATCATTTGTTACAACAAAGCTCAAGCTGAAACGTCCATCACTTAATTCAGCAAGGTACTCATTGGTAAGTTGTTCTAAATCTTTTACAAGGTTCTCAATCTTGTAAGCTAACAATCCATTAGTACTAAAGGCTTTCTTTAAGATTTCGAGGTATGTTGCCCTTTCTTCAACTTTACCCAAAGCCGCGACAATTTCTTCCAATTCTCCCTCCATATCTGCCGTTTGTTCGTTTATTATAGAAATCCGCGTATTGTGGCGTTCTCTCCTTATGTTCTCATTAGATATTCTTTCTATCTCATCAGAAATCCCGGAGAGTTTGGAAGAAAGTTCGTCAATTTGGTAGGATATATACTCTCCGTCCAAAATTGTGGAAGGTAAAGAACCGTCCCATAACCTGACCATTTCTTCAAATTCATTCTGCAGGCGATCTCTTTCTTCAATCTTCGCATTGTTTCTTTTTGCCTGTTCAATCTCCTTAGTGGTAATCTCTATATCATTTAAAGAAGTTCTTTCTATGACATCATAACCTTCTCTAATTGTGTTCATTTTATCTGCATTTATAACTTGTTCACAAGTGGGGCAATGACCATCTAAATCAGAGAGTTTCTCTAAGTGTTCTTGAGCATAGAGAAGATTGGCATTGGAAGTGCCAAGTTTCTCCGATTTGGGGTCAAGAGAAATCTTCTCACCCGCATATAATCTATCAGAATCATCTGTTAATCGATCTAATGATTCCTTGTAAAAATTATTATCTATGATTTTTTTGTTTTTCTCAGAGATTTTTTCAAAATCGTTTCGTAAACCCTGTAATTCCTTCTCGTCCTCTGATGAATATCTTGGTAATTTTTTTATAGGAAGTATATCTATACTCTCCAATTTATTTTCATCTAACCATTTTACTATTGTATCAGACTTAGCATTTAAGGTATTCATTTCTAACGCTATACCTCTTGCTGCGTCCTTAAAAATTTCAAAGAACTCTACATATTCATCTAACTTGAGAAGTTCTATAAGGAACTTCTTACGATTCGTATCAGTGGCAGTAAGAAACTGAAGTGAAGTATTCGTGTTTTGATAAACAAGTTGTGTAAAAGTCTTAAAATCTAGTCCAAGTAGATTTTGTACTGTTTTATATGTATTAGTTGCGGTATGAGATGAAATATCCTTACCGTTTTTGAAAAGCTTACACTTAATGCCTGTCTTTCTAATTATATCAATTTTATAGTCATCTTCATCAACTGTAAAAGTGAGGACGATTCTATACCCTTTATTAATAAAGCGGTTTTGAATCTCTTGCTTTTTAATACCTTTAGAGTTTTTATTAAAAAGAACTTCCTCTAGTATAAGAGGTACGCTGGACTTTCCTTGCCCGTTTCCACCGACAAGTTGAGTGAGGGTACAGTCATCTAGGTCAAGGCTATTACCTTTTCCATAGCTGAAACAGTTATCCCATTGTAGCGTTTTTAGAGTAATCATTAAACACTCCCATAATGTTCTTAATTTTATCGTCTGTTAAATTGAGAATAGCACTTAGATATTCTACTAATTCTTCATCTATGGTCATGTCTTTAAGATTTAAAGTAGCTTCTGTACTTCGTTTTACTACTTTCTTATCTAAGAGTTCTGAGTTCTTAATTTTTGCCAAATCTGCTACATCGCCTTCTATCTCATAGATTGTATGATGATAGTCAGTTGGTATCATTTCTTCATCAGAGCTAATAGTTTTTCTTAAAAGTTGTGGAAGATCAAATTCTCTCCACTCCCATGTGCTTTCTCGAATTATTATATATCCTGTGGTAACTTCTTCTCGGTGAAAAGTAGTAGTCATAGGGCTACCCGGATAGATTATATTTCTTTGCGTATTGGAATGACTATGTAAGTCTCCAGCAAATACTTTAGGAAATTTTTTAAATCTATCCAGGTCAACCTCAGGTGTTACATGAGGTTGTATTTCACCCCGTACATGAGTAAAAAGAGGCTTTTTGGGGTTACATTTTTCTATTGATCCTTTCTTATGTAATTCACAATAGGGTAAAATTGTTCCCCATTCGAACTCTGTGATTTCGTCTACTATTGTAACGAGATCATTTACGTCCTGTGTAGCTCTTTTTAAGTTTGAGAAGAATGTTTTATTCTTTCTAGTTGCTTCATGGTTTCCATCATATATGTATGTTGGTCTCCTTATATCTTTAATAAAATCAAAGTATAAAGTAAGTTCGTCCATTGAAGGAACTCTGTCAAATAAGTCACCACCGATAATATGTATATCAGCAGATAGTTCTAATGTTTGTATTTGTTCAAAAAATAATTCAAATCTTGAACAAGCCCACGGCAAGGGTACATTCTTCTGCCCTAGCTTGAGATGCCAGTCTGCCGTAAATAAGATCATGAAATACTAAATTCTTTACTTATTTCTTCTGGTGCTCCGTGATCTTCGACACCACTAGGTTGAGTTATCCTTTGCAGTAACTCTAATTGAGCATCAGGGGTAGGTCGTGGTAAAACATCGTCCATTGAACGAAGTCCTTCGACTGCTGCTTGTTGCTTCTCTGTTAAAGGTGTTGACTTGCTTTTTAATGCTTGAAGTCTGTATTCAACATTAAAAGCCATTGGTCCAGTTTTAACTCTTTGAAAATAAACGTCCCAACCATTTTCTGGGTCAGTAGGATCACCTAGATCTTCTGCCGCTATCATGATTTGTTCCATTAATTTTTTCTTAAGATTTAATACTTTAACTTTACCATCGCTTGGATCTATGCATTGAATTGCATACGCCCAACCACATTTTATTTGAGGAAAGAAATCACGTACGTAATCTTTTTCCATGTTGTTAAATGTTTCGGAATCTCTGTCGAAAGATAAACACTCCATAGGAATGTTTTTGTTGTTTTCACCTTTTACCCAATATACATATCTAGGTAGTATATCACCTACCATGCGGAGAACATTATCTCCATTTTTATACACATACTGATCTATTTTGGATTTTATTGCACTTCCTTGTGCTTCATTAAATTTTAATGCCATTGTTTTTCTCTGTTTTAGCGTCTTCTTCAAATTTGAAAAGGAATATCTCCGCCTCAAAATGAAGTAGTCTGTTGTTGTTAATAGTTTCTTCCATTAAGGAAGGTTTATAAGATGTAAAATTATATCTTTTACATTTTATACTATATTATACCAAAATTTTATACTCTTGTCAAGTAATATTTTTTGGAGGTTATTATAGGGTTGATACTTTATAGCCCTGCTTGATGTAGTAGCCAAGTCGTGCGTTAGCCTGTCGTCTTGCAGTATTCCCTAATAAATGTATATCCACTACTGTTGGTTGCTTTTTTCCTTCATAATTACGAATAATTCTTCCTATAAGCTGTGTAAGTAATGGTTCGTTGTTTACTGGCGTACCAAGAATTAAGCAACTAAGAACATCTAAAGATATGCCTTCTGAGAAAATACTTTGTGTCCCATACAAGACATTTTTATCTTTAAATATCTGATTGATTATTTCTGGTCTTTCTTCGTGTGGGACTGCTCCCGTTACACAAACTGCGTCATCACCAGTGAGTTTGGCACAGTTTTTTAAGAAGTCCACTCTATCAGATACCACTAATACTTTGTGACCTCGTGCAGCATATGCACTTGCAGTCATAGCAACAGAGTTCTGATACTCTGGGTTGTAAGCTAATTCATTTACTCTATTAGCCCACGGGATACTTGATCCGTCCATAAACCTTATTGGTAGTTTTAAAATATCAATTTTTGGTACCATAAAGTTTTCTTTTGGTGGTTTTAAGACATTACTCCCAAAATAATCTCTAAAAACCACGTGTCTACCGTCTTTTCTTGTTAAAGTACCTGTAAGTCCTATCTTATATCTAGCACAACATTTATCTACAATTCTTGAAAAGGTGGGACTACTAACGTGATGCATTTCATCAAGTATAAGTGATCCAAATTTTTGTCTAATAAACGGAATTTTTCTGTATAATGTTTGTACATTACCTACAACGATAGGAGTATCAACTTCAACTTTTCCACTACCTATAATGCCCGGTTGAAATCCAAAGACTTTCTCTACTTCATTTACCCATTGTTTACGTAATGCTAAAGTATGGGTTACTACAAGTGTTTTTTGTCCTAACTTCTCAGCTATTGCTAAAGCTGTAAATGTTTTTCCCCAACTGACCCAAGCGTTAATTATAGCACTATCATTTACTTCGTTAAATACTTCTTGTTGGCTTGGTCTTAAAACTAACTTAAATGGAGGAAATTCTACGGGTTCTATAGTTCGTATATCTTTCACCTCATGTTTTTTAGGTATTAAATCTATTCTTCCAGAAGGAATCGCTACAAAGTCTTTCTTTATTAATGCCATATTTTTAATTATTATAGGTGGATCATCAAACCTATAGGAAGGAATTGCATAAGTTAATTCTTTATCAATCTCCTTCTGTTGCTTAGAATTAACTTGTAAATAAATTCTATCACTTATTACTGCTTTCATTTTCTAATACCAAATGAAGGGCGTGCGCCCAATGTACATCTTCTGCTAACATACAACTTATTTCTCCAAATTCTTGTTCTTTTGCAATTTCTATCCTTTGGTTGCCAGAATAAGCAATATATTTAGCATAAGTATCCCACTCATCATAATCTACTAAATATTCTCTTTTTACCTGTCTTATAGCCATAAGCCAATTTTCTTTTGTATTATTTAATATTATTATTGGAGTTTTCATTCCATCACATAATATTGAATATTTAAGATTATCATATCCTTTTAACTCTTTTCTACCTGAAACCATAGAAAAAATATTCCAAAGAGGTACAGAAAAAGATATAAAGTCTCTAGTTTCTAGATCTCCTTTAGTAAATAAGTGTGCTTCGCATTTGTTTATTAAACTTTTCATGCTATTATATAATTCATATCATTCTCATAACAGTTACTACCATAAATAATAGTAATGCAAACCATATAAAATCAAAATTTACCATGTTACTATATGAGCTATTAATACATAAGTTAAAAGATGTAATAATTGATCAAATCCTGTAATTATTCTTCTAGTATGAACAGAAAAATCATTCTTATGCACTATCTTACTTTTAATATAATCTAGATGGTAGTGTATAAAACCATCAATAAAAGTAGCAGTTATAACTAAGTCAAGGGGTAAAAGCCAAATTAAAAGTGGAAAACACCATGACATATGAATTGCTAAGTGTCTAAAACTTCCTTGTGATCCATAAATATGTTTATTAGATGGTATTTGATTAAAGGCATAATCTGCTAAAAAATGCTTTACAAATAAAGCTATTAATACTTCAATCATATTTTTCTCCATGTCTTTTTCTTTCTTTTTTCTGTAAATTCATATATAACCCTATCATCTTCTTTTAAATATAGAACCCCTGCCCAAGAAAAATTCTTAGGCAGCGGTCTTGCAAGAGTGAAAGGGGAAGGGCAATTTGAAAGCCATAGCTTACTTACTATGTCTTTTTGTTCCACTCTTACAATTTTATGATATATTAATGGTACTGTTTTAGTTTTTTCCTTTGTCCAGAAAAAACCTTTAGTATCTATATAATGTTTTCCTTGATGTATTAAGTATTCTTTTATATCATTTAACATATATTTTAAAGGATACATACTTTTCATAGGGCTTTGCAACCTTCTTTTTCCTAAAGTGCTTCCTTCCACATTAAGATCATCTAATACTTGATTGTCTATCCATAATATACCATCTATTAATTCGATATTATCGGTATGGACTACAAATATTGGAAACTCTATTTTATCATATATCATATTTTTTTGCAAATTTTCCGAAGGAGTAATCTTCTCCAACATCAAAGTCACAACCTACAGGACAGCCCGGAATACTTAAACCTCTGTCCTTTTGTACACACTCTCTTATAAGAACTTTATAAGCATCTATAGCATCTTCTTCAACTTCTGCAAGAATTGAATCATGAACTAAAGCAAATATGTCTGCTTTAAAAGGCACTTCTTTCAACATATTATGTGCATCAATAGCGCCCAAAAGGTTAATATCTGAAGCAACTGATTGAACTAAGAAGTTAAGTCCAGATCTTACCTCATGACCTCGTATACCTCTATTATCTGATTTTACATTTGGTAATCTTCTTTTTCTTCCAAAGTATGAGTATATAAATCCATTTTCTTCAATGAATTTAGAAGAACGGTCTATCCATAGTTTTAATTTATTAAATTGTTTAAAGTAACCATCAATAACTACTTGTGCATCATGCTTACTAAAAGGTTCTCCACTATCTTTAGTTACTTGTTCAGATATTTTATGTGCTCCAGCTCCATACATTATTCCAAAAGTAACAGCTTTAGCTGCTTGTCTCTGGGTAGGAAAGAACTCTGATACTTCTTCGCCCTTACATTTTAGATTAAATACTAATTTAGCAATAGAACCATGAAAGTCTCCGCCTTCTTTAAAAACTCCTTGTAAATTTTTATCATTTGATAGAACAGCAGCTACATATACCTCTGCTGTAGTTAAGTCCATAGCAACTATTTTATTGCCTTCTTTTGCACGAATACAACCTTTAACAATAGGATTATCTCTAGGTATTTGTTGCATATTCATTTTACCACTAGAAGATAATCTTCCTGACGTTGTACTATGAATATTAAATCCTGTTCTTAGTCTATCGTCTGTATCAAGCTGGGGAAGAATCTTATCTAAATAAGTATTTTTAATCTTTGATTTCTTTCTTATTGCAAGTATATGTTTAGGTATTTCGTGTTTTTCTGCTAATAGATTTAGTACTTCTGCATTTGTAGAGTGTGCTCCTGTGCCTGTTTTTATTCCCGTAGGTTTTAATCCAACAAAGTCAAATAATAACTCCCTTAATTGAACTGTGCTATTAGGATTAAATTCTTTTAGTTTTACTTCTTCAAATTTTTTCACACTATCAAACTCATATAGTTTTGCTACTGCATTATCTATATCTTCTTGCATAAGTACAGTACTTTTAGATAATCTATTCTTATCAAAAGGAACTCCTATATCTTGAACGTCTGTAAGAAATCTACAAGCCGGAATAAGTATATCTTTATAGACCCCCCATAAATGTTCTTTATTTTTAACAGCAGGATATACTTTTGAAAATAGTAATAAGGTTACTACTGCGTCCATAGCAGCATAAGTTTTTATAACTTCATAAGGAATACTCTCCCAATTAAAATTTGCCTTTAATACTTTATGAGTTTTTCTATAACCAGCAATCCAAGTTTCTAATTCTTTTTCATAATCTCCGTAAGGAGTATATTTCATAGCAAGTTGCTTTAATCCATGAGTGCCCGGTTGTTCTTCTAAACAATAGTGTAACAACATTGTATCTTCAAAGTTTGGGAATTTAAAGTTGAAGTGATATTCTAACATAGCCAAATCAAATTTTGCATTATGAAATACTACTGTCTTTTTATCAAATAATTCTTGAAACAAGCTTTCTATTTCTTCATCTATAATATCACTAACAATATAAGCACCATGATCTTTTTGATAAGATATACTTATACCTAATACATAGCCATCTCTTGGATATAGTCCAGTTGTTTCTGTGTCTATAGCTACAAATTTATTTTCGTGTTTTATTGCGTCTTGTAAAAACTGTATCGCTTTATTACTATCATCTATTCCGAAACATTTATCTTCTCCAAGTTTTTCTACTTTTAACTCACCACTTATATATTTAATGATATTATCTTTACTTTCTTCCCAAAGAGGTCTTGCTTCTGGTTTAAAAGCTAACATAGCAGGATTAATTGCAGGTAAAAATTTATCATCAACTAATCTACCACTATACTCTGTAATAGAGTTTAATTTAGTATAATACTTTAGAGCTTCTGAACCTATTAAAATTACCCAGTCGTAATCATCAATATTTATTTCGATATCGACATCTGCTTTTAATACTTTCTTTTTATATGTTGAACATAAAGCAAATCTATCAAACTCAAAGGCATTTTCAAATCTACCTTCATAGTCATTTCTACTTGTTTTTGTTTCTATTAATGCTATTTTAGCCATATAGCTCCTCCGCTAATTCTTTAGCTAAATCTGTTTGTTCTTTTGTGGGTATATCAACAAAATATATACCTCTTTTTAATCTGTTTGTTTTATCCCAAGCAAACCACCCATAATCTGTTGCATCTGTTCCCGTTCCTGTAAAAGAAGGTCTTTTACTTAATACATGTATAGCAATAGGAGGATTCTTTTTCCACCATTCGTGTCTACCAATACTTCCTAAATAATTTAGTCGTAATAACATAAAGCATGTATTACTATAATTTAATGCGTGATCAATAAATTTCTGTGCTATACTAAAGGGTGGATTTGTAAGAATTAAATCTGTTTCTTCTGTCCATTCAAAGAAGTCTTTATCTTCTAAAATTTCTGAATAGGTACACTCTAATCCTTCTTCTTCTAAAAAGAATTGTATTCTACCATCTCCTCTACAGGGTTCATGAGCATTTTCAAATATGCTCCAATCTATATCTAAATTTTCATAACACCACGGTGGTGTTGCATAAAAATCTGTTTTATTTAGGCGTTTGCCTGCTACTTGTCTACTCATATAAATCTCCTTTTAATTTTGTTACTTGTGTTTCCGTAAGGCTACCGGGATCTACATTTTGTCCTAAATCAACAACTCTAGTTACTAACCCTGCTCTTTCTGCAAGAAATTTTACATTTTCTGCAGCCTTTCTACCAGGCTCATCTCCATCAAATACTACATCTACTCCCATAATGTCTTGCATTTTAAGAATAGATAACTTATCTGCCGTTAAGGTATTTGTACCAAAGCAACAAATAGCATTGAATAAGCCCTTGTCGAAAAGATTTATCATATCAAAAATCCCCTCGACAAGAATTACTCTACCTTTTATAGGTTTTGCACTAGATGGATATAAAGGCATAATAGCATGTGGTGGATAGATCATGTACTTAACTTTATCCGTTATAGTCATATGTCTACCATTAAAAGCTACTATTTTTCCTGTGATATCACGAATAGGAAAAACTATTCTTCCATTGAATTGTGTTTCATGATGTAAAAAAGCATCAAAATGTTTATAAGTTTCAGGTTTTATACCTCTCCAATTTCCAATATAAGGTGTGTGTCCTCTGGGAAATGGAATACCTATACTTGATGATCTTTTTTCCTCGATTGTATTTAGTAATTTCTGTCTTTTAATATCTAAATAATTAGAGGGTGCTCCAAATAATTTAAAAATATTTCCCCTGAAACCACACGAAAAACAGTTAAAAATTCCCGTGATAGTATCAATTCTCATACTAGGATGCTTGTCCTCATGTTCAGGATTTAAACACCTAACTAAATAATCTTGACCAGAACTTTTAAACTCTACTCTTCTTTCCTGTAATATATCTACTACTTTCATTCCATACTACTCACTAGTATTGTTACTACTATGCACCAAATTATCCAACCTATTATCTCTATCATGTTCCCATTCCAATTCTTCGCCTAAATCTTCAAAATCAGTCATTTTAGTTCCGCTTCCGTCAACATCATGTTTATAGTATAGGCTTTTAAATACTAATTCTTGTAGTTGAAACCAAATTCCAATCGCCTGTGTTCTAAAAGTCTCATCTCCCCACAGATAAAATACATTATGATAATCCTCTAAGAATCTATGAACAGTTATATTTTCATTCCAAGTTTCGTCAATGTTTTCTTTTATATGTAAAGCTGCTCTAATTCTTTGACTGCCCGCCAAAGGATACCAACTTGTCATACATAAATGTGGATTTACTATGCCTTCCTTTAATATACTATCTACTAAAGGTTGATTAACTGGTACTTTTCCTATATTATCTCTAACAACGGGTTGATCTAATACAAAGTTTGTAGTAACTTTCCTTACCTCAAAAGGTGGAACTGCTACTAAACTTGCTGATTTTTTTCCTATTCTATCGCTTGCCATTATAATGCTTCCTCATTAATTTCATAATCATCTATTAAGTGTTGTATTGATGCTAAATCATAAGAAAGGGCTGTAGTCCAACCTTTAAACCTTTTAATACCCGGCCACCACGGAGCCCACATTCCTTCTTTCCATTCTATCGGTACCCAGTAGTGTATCTTATAGGCTTTACACTCTTGTAATTTAGCTCTTTTAGCTGTAGAAGTAATATCTTCTACTATTTTTCCTGCTTTTCCACCTTTTGTATCTGGGTGGTTTTTATTAAACCATACCCATTCTCCAATTTTAAACTCTTCTTTTACACACTCATCTGGTGGTATAAAAGTTTCTCCTTCCACCACTCTTGTAGGAACACCTATCCTATCTATATTTCCTTTAATAAAAGAAGGTGAACGATATAATTGTTGAGCAATGTGAGTTACTGGAGTCCCTACTAAATATTGAATAATCATCTCTTGAATTTCTTCTTTAGAAGCTGGTTTGCCTCTATTTTTATTCATTCTTGATTTTCTATAATCTTGTTCTTCTTTGTGATTAGTTATAATTTTTCCAAGTCTTGTAGTATTATAACTTATATTCAACATCTCACATGCTTCTTTTTTAGTTATAGGGTTTTCAGTTTCTAACTCATCTATAACTCTTTGGATATTTGTACTATCTAGTTTTTCGTGTGCTTTTTTCTTTATAGCCATTAATTTATAACCTCGTGTACAGTTTCTCCAGTTTTTAAACTACCTTTAACATCTGATCTTTCTTTAGGACTTAAACAAGATTGAGGTCCGATCTTTAGGGTATCCCAGTCCATTGTACTTGTAAAACCTTCCATTTTTGCACTACGCATTTTTGTACAAGTAAATGTGATACAAGCATCTGCTTGCTCCCATGTTTCTAATGTAAAAGCTGCGTCTGCTGCATCTAGAATACCTTTTGCAAATCTTGCTTCTCCTGTATTATCTGTTTGATAAGGGGAGAATACAGGTACTTCATATTCTTGGGCTATACTTTTTAGAGCTTTACTTACTTCTATCTGTTCTGTCCAGTCATATTGACCACCCTTATTTGGAGCATTATGATGTCTAACCAAGTTTATATAATCTACTATAATAACACCTATATCAGTTTGACTTAATTTACTATCTAATTCTTTACGAATTTTAGATAGACTTAATATTGGATCATATACTACATCTAGTTGTTTATCTTTTGTAAGTTTTCTACTTTTAGTGAGTTTGCTATGAAAATTATCAAAGTCTTTACTCTCATAATACTCAGGTAATAATTCTAATCCATCTTCAAAGCGATTTGCCCACCATTTTACTACTAAGTCCCATTCAGGTTCTTGGAGATTTCTAGTAATTAATTTAGATACTGGAACTCCTGTTCCTAAAGAACACATTCTTTGTAGTATGGAACGACTATCCATTTCTATTGTAAAATATACAGAACCTCTACCTTGTTCATAAAGATTGTTTGCAATATTTACACAAGTAAAAGTTTTTCCTGCCCCTCTACGTCCTCCAATAAGAACCAAATCTCTGGGAGAAAATTTTAATTTCTGGTCGTAGTCTTGATTTAAGCCAAGAGGTACATATTTTTTAAGTTCTTTTTCTGAATCAAATAAACTAATTAATTGCATACTTTCTTCAGGTGGTTTTAAATCTACTCTATCCCCTATATCTACTACTATTTGTTGCAACGCTTCCACATTTTCTTCTGCTTTAGCTAATGCTATTGTCTTTTCTACAAATCTATCTAATTCATCTAGAATTTCTACTTGTGTATACTCGTTTTTTAGATACTCAAGTAAAATCCAAGCATCAACATCAATATCAACAGCTTCAATAGCAAAAACTTTTTCCTGCAGATTTCTATCTCTTATATCAAGTTTTAAGTCCTCAAAGGTTGGTAACTTAGTATAGTTTTCGACGTGCTTAGTCATTACACGGTAGAGAGTCTGATATTCAGCGGGTAAATAGTTCTCCCTTAGGTTTCCCCAAGTATCAAAGTCTTTTTGTGTAATAATCTGTTTAAGTAAAGCTGACGTTAAGTTCAATGCTTTCTTCCAGAAAAAAAGGACAAGAGGAAAAAACCCCTTGTCCAATTAAACGAAATTTAACTAGAAGCTTTTTGCTTTCTAGCAGCACCATCGTAGTCTGCGCAAGTTAAACCACGTCTTGTCAACATAGTTTTTACGCCTCGTACGGTTTTGCCGATTTCATCAGCGATTTCGTCAACAGTCATGCTGCCAATTTCACCGTTAAGTTCAGACAGGGGGTCGGCTTTTGTTGAGCCTTTTGTGACCTCTTGTCTAGGTATAGCGTTAATATCGCCAGACCTTAGCAAGCTAAGTGCTTTTCCTCTAATTGAGTTAACAGTCTTGCCAAGTGCTTCTGCGATTTGTTCGACAAAAGCACCATCATTTACCATAGTGGTAAAAATAGCTTCTTCTTCGGGAGAGTAAGTTCGGACTGCTTGAGGTTTCTCAGCTGGCTTTACATAGGAAGTAAGTTCCATTGAAAGGATCTTTCCCTGTATTGACTTAGCAGAAAATGCGCCATCTGCAAAAGATGCTGCGATGTCTGCATAAGTGTATGTTCCAGAGTTATCTGTAACAAATTGTGATAGAGTTGCTTCTTGTTCATCAGTAAAAGTTCTATGAGATACTGAAGAAGCTAACTCGACGTCATAGCCCATTTTTCTCAATTTGCTAGATACACTTCTTGTAGAAGTTTCTAGCTCTGCTGCTGTTTCAGCAACAGTTGCTTGAGTAATAGGTGTAGCGTCCCCAACAAAGTTAACAAGATGTTGGGTTCTTTCATCTGTCCATTTAGGTAATGCCATTGGTTTCTCCAAATAATATTTTTAGGTTTGTTATTATTAATAAGCCCCTTTTTTGGGCTGCTTGTTGTTTTGCGGAATTTATTCCACTTTCGTTAACTAAAATGGTAACATCTTTTGTTAAACTACTTTTAACTAGATAGCCCTTTTTTTCTAAAAGTTTCTTTGCGGCTGCCTTTGTGCTGTAGCTTTTAAGTTTACCCGACATACATACGACTCCTTTAATGTTTTCTTTCTTTTTTATTTTAGTTTTCCAACTAAAAGGAAGTCTATCATATCCATCAGTATATTCTTCATAAAACCATTCTAGTAGATTAGCGCGAGCTTTCGGACCTAAACCTGCTGTTTCACATACTTCTTCATTTAATTCGTCTAAAGATTCAACCTGTTCGCAAATTTTCTGAGAAGCGGTATGTCCTATTAATTTTATAGAGAATGCAGGTAATAAATCTACTAAGTCAGCTAATTTACTAGCTTTGATTTCTCTAAAAAGCTTTACTGCTAATTTCTCGGAATTTAGTGCATCTATCGTAGTTTCAAGAGGCAACTGGTATAAATCAAAGATAGAGTCTATCTCTAATTTTTCTACTGTTTTGGGTCCGAGACCCTTAATTCTGAGAGTCTTTGCAAAGTGTTCAATTTTTTTATTGCTCTTATCGAGACAGTTAAGATTTGTACAAAATAATTGATCATTTTCCCACTCCAAGATTGTATCACATGAGGGACAATTTGTGGGAGGTAAAATTTTCTGCTTTAATTCTCTCATTTTTTATATATTACATATATTATACCAAAATTTCAACGCCATGTCAAGAACTATTTTTCGGGAAGTCCTGAAGAATGAGCGAATCAATTTTGAAACACTCTGTATAACCTCCAAACTTAATTTTTGGCACAAATTTTTCATGTTCATATTTTTCATGTAGTGATTGTTCTAGTTTCCACACATTGTAAAGAGTATCGTGATAAGTTCTTTGTATACGAATATCGTATCCTTTAAAACCTCGACTACGCTTTAAAATATGTCTCCAGTCCTTACCTGAAGCTATTCCTACTTTTACACACTCCCTTTCATACGTCCTTTTATTTACTAGGATAACGCCGTAAAGGACTCCGTCTTTATCTTGTTCTTTTGGGTGATTATTAAAATAAGTTTGATTATATACTCCACTCATTCCCCTTTGCCTCTTATCCATCTTCCGTGGCAAGCACATTTAAATGGAGCAGCTAATTCAGTTTCTGTAGTTTCATAATCAAAAGTAATTTCTTCTCCCGCTCCTATAGTTCTAATTGCTATTAAAACAGGGTGAGGATTAGCTATAGTTACACTTGTTAAAGATCCTTGTATTCTAGTAAAAAGAGGTACATAATGTACTTCTTTATTTAGACTTTCTACTTGAAGTACTACTCTAGTATTAGGGTTACAATGATGATTTAGATAACCACCCATAGCGCTATCTAAGTGACGTTCTCCTATTTGTATAGAGTGTTTAGTAGGTTCAGAAATCCAGTCTCCTTTTAGTTTTAATACTAATTTTCCTACTCCAAAGGATTCTTCAGCAAAGACTCCTACTTCACCATTTTCTTTTCTTTTTACACTTAGGGGAACTTTCATATTTTTCCTACCAAATTATTTATAATACCTGTGAATAAAATAAAAGAAGCTATACTATTTAATACAAGTATGGCTCTATCATCCCAGTGAAATCCTACAAATACCCAACCTAAGCAACCAGCCAAAGATAAGCACATATCTGCTAACTGGTAATTTCCTAGCCCTCTAATAACCATAGCTGATAATAAGATTATTGAAGCAATCCATTTAATATACCAATCCCATGTTTTAACGGGGGTTACTTTTTCAATTTTCATGTAATTCTCTGTCAGCTAAATTTTGTATTTCTTCACTTTCTTCGAACATATCTCTAAAAGTTTCTATATCTGGGGTGATAGTGGGGGTACAATACTCTAATACATATATTTTATATGCTCTCATTAATTGTTCTTCTGTGTATAATACTAATTTACTCATATACCCTTCTAATTATTTTAGGTATAATTTCACCACTTCGTATTACTTCTACTTTACAACCTATTTCTAAATTTAATGCTTCAATATAAGCTATATTATGTAAGGTTGCTTTACTAACAATAGCGCCATCAATATCTATAGGAGCTAGAATACCTACTGGAGCAACTACTCCTGACTTACCTACATTCCAAATTACATCTACAAGTGTTGTTGTAACTCCTTTCTGAACTCTTTTTAAAGCATAAGCTCCTCTTGGGTGATGAGAAGTATAACCGTATTCTTTAAATTCTTTTTGATTATCTATACGACATACCATTCCATCTGTTGGATATTCATGCCATTCTTGATCTATGATAGTAGTAAAACCTGCACATTCCTTTAATTGATTTAATTCACTATAGTAACTCTTTAAATACGTAGGCTCTACACCGTAGGCTATAAATTCTAGTTCTCGCATTATAAATTCACCATAATCTTTCAACTGTAATGCGCCTGCAGCATAATTTCTAGCATTTTTTATTCTTGAAGGAGCTACTACTTCCCCTGTTATCTGCATCATAGGATTAATACTATGTCCTTCACACCACCTAAAATTATTAAGAGATGTATCAATATCCTTAATACTATTAGGAACTAGATGTTTCATATTTTCAGTAATATCTATTCCTGTTTTTCCATCACCTCTTGTTAAGGCTCTGTGTAATTTTCCGTTTACATACAACAAAGAGACTGCCGCACCGTCAAGTTTGGGAGTCCATGTTACTGTTCCTTTATAATTTTTTAGGGGATTTTTCTTTGAATGTTCATGTTCGAACACTTTCTGAAGGGAATACATGCGGAATGCATGAGGGATTCTACCTGTAGTTGTGCCTACTTCTTCATAACCAGAAACTCTTGCTAATTCGTCAAACTCTTCATCTGATATAAAAGGTTCTCCTTTATAGTAGGCTTCTGATGCTTTTCTTAAATATTCTTTTATATTTTCCATTATAATATTATAACAAAAATTAAGGGCTATGTCAAGTAATAAATTTAGTTAAGGTAAATTTTATCTAAAATATCTTTGAAGTGAGTTTCTAGAATCTCTTTTGCTTCGGCTAATGATATAATTTCAACTAAGCCTTCAAACAATGATCTAGAGTTTTCAAAATTTAATACCATATGAACTCCTTTATCTGAAGGTTTAAAATCTCCTTCAAAATCTAAATAATACTTTCTAATATGTAAGTATTCTATTCCTCGAAATTCATTAATTGTTAATTTAATTTGTTCAGCACCATCTTCAGATTGACTGATAACTTTTTGATACACCTCAGGTGCTTCATCTACTTTCACTTTTTGTTCCTCAAAATTGATTGTAGAGGAGCAATATGTGTTACATTCGCAGGTCTTAAAAGTCTATATGAATCTGTATCCCAGCAAAAGAGTAAAACTGTATCATCGGATTCTTTAGCTCTATTCTTTTTACTTTGGATATATTTATTATCAAAATTTAAGGTACATACATTGTATTTTAACTTTTTAGAGTTTGTACTCCTATAAGTTATTATAGCATCTTCATACTCAGTTACAACGTCCTTGAATTTCCATTTTTCCACTAAGATTCTCCACTACTATCAAGAAAACTCTTTCTGTTAGTAATGGTAAAATCTAATTCATTGTGGTAATGATGTTCGTGAAATAAACTGCAGCTTTTCCAGTTAATCTATCTATAATACCTTGATCAATTTCTTGACCAGCATCTTGTATAGCATCTGATAATGCACTCTGTGCATCAGCTTTACTAACTCGACTGCCGCCCGTAGAATTGCTACTAGAACTCGTTGGTGCTTTTTTCACATATACACCTGCTCTTGTCAAAATCATTCTGACTCCGTTAGGGCTTTCACCCAAACTGTCAGCAACGTCTTTAACAATTTCCATACTTGTTTCTGGAGTTGGTTCTAATTCTGTATAAAGATTAACTGCTTGTGCTTTCTTGTTATCGTCCCAAGCCATTCTTCTTCTCCTGTTTTTGCCACGATAGCCGGGACACGTCCCTATCCTATCGAGCATTTCGTTATAAAATCTGTCGCCCATAATCTTTCCAATTATTATATCTATAATAACAGATTTTAAGGGCGATGTCAAGAACTATTTTTTAAATTCTTAATCGTCGTTTCTTTTCATTATGGATTCTGTATATCCATATACCCACCTTTTTCTATAGTCATCTGATAAAGCAAGAGGTAATCCCACCACAGGTAGTAAAAAGTTTATTAATACAGCATACAATATAAAGTGTAAAACTGTATAATTAGCCATAGGGTTATCGGGTTGTTTTTCTTTTATAATCTGAACAATGAATCTCCATGTTCTGATTAATGTTAAATACCATGTTGATACCCAAAAAGCAGCAAGATACTGCCACCATACTAGATTTTCTATTAAACTCATAAAACTTTCTCATATCCTTTTGCCCTTTTATTAAATTTTTTTATTTTTTCTGTTCAAGTTCATGTAGTAATATTACTGCATAGTGTATAATCTTAAACAAATCTTCCTCTCTTTTTTCCCCACTACCTTTCTTCCCAAAGCGTTGTGCATATTTTATTATATTACCTAAACAAAAGCCTTCACCTAAACCACAAGCATTTATAAATTCTGTAGCTTGTATACTACTCTTTGCATAGTGTCTATTATAGGTAGAACTTATATAATCCCCTACTTTAGCTAGTATTTGTTTTTCGTTGAATTTTCTCGTCATTGGTTTTTTAAGTGGTGGATTGTAATTATCAATCATCTCCATTTAGTTTCTCCCTAACTATATCCATTCCAATCTTTTTAATGTATCCCAAAGAACGTAGACGAAACAAATCCAAAAGCCTCGTCTATAAAAGTCGGCTTTATCTTTTTTATTCCATTTATCATCATTCATTAAAAATATGGGTGGGGTGTTGTTCTTTGTACTTCATTACTAAAAAATCATAATTTTTTGTAAAATAAACTTCAAAGTTTTCGTAGGGTACTTCACCTAATCCACTTCTTTCTTCCATATTTTCATAATATAACATTCTGCAATAGTTAATAAATGGTGTATTTTCAAATTTTGTTTTCATTTTTATACTAAAAGGAGACCAAACTTAGTGTAGTGGATAGACAAACATCATTTTTAAAAATATGTAATTGTCGATTTTGTATCCTACTTATTAAGTTTAGTCCCCAAATTTGTTAAGATATTCCTACAGAAGTTAAGTAATTTAACATAGATTTAACGGTGTGCATTTCTTCAATTTCATTATCAGGTATTTCGATCCCAAATTCTTCTTCAATATTTAAGATTAACTCGACCGTGTCTAAAGAATCTGCACCTAAATCATTCATAAAATTCGAATCTAATGAAATTTCATCTTCTCCAAGGTCTAATTGTGTTGCTGTTAAGCTAATAATTCTAGATTGTATACTCATTTTTATCCTTTGCTGTTAATTTTATCTTTAGCTGTTCCAGCATATAAGCCGAACCAAGCTGCTCCTGCACCTACTATGATACTAACTAAACCTGATTGTTCTAATGTTGGTTCTGGTAGTTCCATAAACCATATCGTACAATAATACAATAAGAACATATACACACTTAGAAATGCTCTTGGAAATATTCTCCATGCGTCCACCATATTAGAAAACCATATGTATTTTTGCCATGGATTTTCAGGTTCTAAAGCCATTTCCATTTCCATTATTTTTGCTTTTAGTTCCCCTATTTCTTGAACCATAGCCATAAACTTATTTAAGTCTAGTTCTACTTCATTACGACTCATGTCTCCATGAAAAGATTCGTGTCCGTTAGACATTATTTTTCTCCCGTACCCTGACTAAGGGCTTTGTCATAAATGACT
>Ga0208522_1000935_pt1 | contig 19310 bp, 15 predicted proteins | sample ETNtaG_25_FD_185763 | JGI IMG/M metagenome (GOLD analysis project Ga0208522, IMG submission 185763) | Marine microbial and viral communities from oxygen minimum zone, Eastern Pacific Ocean - ETNP201302SV86 (SPAdes) (version 2) | ecosystem: Environmental > Aquatic > Marine > Oceanic ... | reverse complement strand
GTATTATACAAATCTTTAGACAACTTATTATATAATCCTGAATCAAGTCTATCTCTTATTATAGAAAATGCATGTAATGTCTCTTGAATGTCTTTTGAGTCATGAGATGCTGTTGGAATTAATCTTATTAAGATTAGCCCTTTAGGTACAACTGGATATACAACAATTGAACAAAAGATTAAATGGTTTTCTCTTAAATCTTTAACCAAAGCAAATGCCTCAGGAACAGTTCCTTTTAAATAAACAGGAGTAACGCAACTCTGTGTAGTACCAATATCAAATCCTCTTTCTTTTAATCCAGTTTGAAGCTCATTTACATTTTTCCATAACTTCTCTTTAAGCTCAGGGGCAGATCTTAATATTTCTAATCTTTTTAATAAACCAACCACTAATTGCATTTGAAGAGATTTAGCAAACACCTGTGATCTCATATTATATTTTAAGTAATCTATTACTTCTTTGTCAGATGAAATAAATGCTCCTGTACTAGCCAACGATTTAGCAAAAGTTGCAAAATATACGTCTATTTTATCTTGAACACCTTGTTCTTCACCTGCACCGGCTCCAGTTGATCCTAGAGTCCCAAAACCATGGGCATCATCGACTAATAATCTAAAGCTGTACTTTTCTTTTAAATCCGTGATTTCTTTTAGTCTTCCTTGTTCACCCCTCATCCCAAATACTCCTTCTGAAATAACTAGAATACCTCCACCAGTGTCTAAAGTAATCTTTGTAGCCCTTTCAAGATTTTTCTCTAAACTAGACATGTCATTGTGTTTATATGTAAATCTCTTTCCAAGATGCAATCTTACACCATCTACTATGCAGGCATGAGCATCCATATCATAAACAACAACATCATTTTTTCCTAACAATGAATCTATTGTTGATAGTATACCTTGATACCCAAAATTTAGTACATATGCAGCTTCCTTATTAGTAAATTCTGCAAGTTCTTTCTCTAATTTCTCATGTAATAAAGTCTGGCCTGACATTAATCTTGCACCCATTGGATATGCTGAACCATATGTTTTTGCAGCTTCTGCATCAGTTTTTCTTACATCTGGATGATTAGCTAAGCCTAAATAATCATTAACACTCCAAGTTATTACTTCCTTACCTCGAAATTTCATTCTATTTGAAATTTCTCCTTCAAGTTTTGGAAAAGCAAAATAACCCTCAGCAATATTAGCCCATTTTCCTAATGGCCCCTTATCAATATACATTTTTTCAAAAAGATCTTTCATTAATGTGTTGTTTAAAAATAGTGCTCTACTTAATATATTGAATACTCTTTAAAGTGCTTTCATGTTGTGAGTCAAAAAATCCTTGCTTTTGCATCCATTTATCACTGTATATTTTACTTAAATATTTTGATCCGTGATCAGGAAAAATAACAACAATTTTATCTTCTTTTTTAAATTCTCCTTCTCTATTCAATTGTTTTATTGCTTGAAATGCCGCTCCACTTGTATAACCTATAAAAAGCCCTTCATTTTTTACTATTTCACGAGCTGAATGAGCACTATCCTCGTCATTTACTTTTACATATTTATCTATAATTTTAAAATCCGTTACTGATGGAATTATATTTTTACCCAGTCCTGTAATTCTATATGGAAAAATCTCTTTTTCATCAAACTCACCTGTTTCATGATACTTTTTTAAAACTGAGCCATAGGCATCAACTCCAATTATTTTGATTTTTGGATTTTTTTCTTTCAAATATCTTGCAGTTCCTGATATTGTTCCTCCTGTACCACTACATGCAACTAAGTGAGTTATTTTTCCCTTACTTTGTTTCCAAATCTCAGGACCTGTAGTTCTATAATGTGCCTCAGAGTTTAAATTATTAAAATATTGGTTTATATAAACAGAACCTTTAATTTCTTCATGCAATCTTTTGGCAACCTGATAATATGATCTTGGATCATCAGCGGGAACATTAGCAGGACAAATAAATACATTTGCCCCCATTGCTTTTAGCATATCTATTTTATCTTGAGTCGATTTAGATGTAACAGCTAATATGCATTCATATCCTTTGATTATTGAAACCATAGCAATACTAAAGCCTGTATTTCCAGAAGTTGTTTCAATAATAGTATTTCCAGGTTTTAGTATACCTTTTCTTTCAGCTTCTTCAATTATATATAATGCTATTCTATCCTTAGTTGAGTGGCCAGGATTAAATCCTTCAATTTTTGCAAGATATTCGCCTTTTAATTCAGCTGCTATACTGTTTAACTTAATCATCGGTGTTTCACCAATGGTCTCTAATATATTATTTGCAGTTTTTTTATTTTTATTCATTACAACTAGCAATTAAAATATCTAATTTTTAATGCATTGCAAAATTAAGTGTTTTTTTCTAAAAAACACTTAATTTAATCTAATTCAAAAAGAATATTTTATTAAATTTTAAGTGTATCTAGGGAATCTAATAGATATATATGTTTCTCCTTAGTATAGTTAATATGTGTTACTATTCTAATTTTGTTTGTACCCATAGAATGCCAATCAAATAAAATACTTAATTTATTAAAAGCATTAATTATTACCTCTTTATTAACACTTTTATCTATTTCAAATACTATTATGTTTGTTTCTATATCCTGAACTTTTTTAACAAAAGACATATTAATTAGCTTCTCTCCTATTTCTTTAGCTCTTAAATGATCATCTGAAAGTCTTTTAATATTGTTTTCTAAAGCAAAAATACCTGCAGCTGCAAGATAACCTGATTGTCTCATGGCTCCACCTAAAATTTTTCTTATTCTAATAGATTTTTTCATTAGTTCCTTTTTACCTAACAGAACTGAACCTATTGGACATCCAAGTCCTTTACTCAAACAAACAGAGACTGTGTCAAAAATATCACCATATTCTAAAGGGCTTTCTTCTTTTTTAACTAAAGCATTCCATATTCTGGCTCCATCAAGATGCAGCCCTAAATTATTTTCTTTACAAGTCTTTTTTATATTTTTTATCTCTACTATATCCCAACAGGCACCACCACCTTTGTTTGTTGTATTCTCTATAACAACTAATGAAGATAATGGACTATGATAAAATTCTTTAGGATTAATTGATCCCAGAAGTTGATTGCTATCAAACATACCTCTTTCACCGTTAATTAATTTAAAAGAAACTCCACTAGTGAATGATCCTGCTCCGCCTTCATAATTGTAGACATGAGAGTATTTATCACATATTACTTGATCACCTGGATTGGTATGTAATTTAATAGCAGTTTGATTTGCCATTGTCCCTGATGGAAAAAACATTGCCAAATCCATTCCAAACATATCTGCTAGCTTCTTTTCTAGTTGTCTTACAGTAGGATCTTCACCATATACATCATCTCCAACTTTGGCAGAAAGCATTGCACTAAGCATTGCTTTCGATGGAATTGTTACAGTATCGCTTCTTAAATCTACATGCATAAAACTAATTTATATAACTACATTCACTAGAACCAATTGGTGATCCATCTGGAATTTTTAAAGATTTAGACATTACATATTTTTCGGGATTTGATTTAAAATTTTTAATTAAATCCTTATAATATGAGCTATAAGCAAAATCCTTATAAGCTTTTGATGATAACAATTTTTCTATACTACCTATAGCTTTATTTGCTGCATCTTTAACCTGAAAAAGACAGTTATTTGAAACCACTAAATTCATTAAATGTTCTAAGGCTTTATGATTTACTGTCTGTTGAATTTCATTTATATATAAGTCTTTATTATTTACCTTAAATGTATAAGAAATCAATCTATCAAATACTTCTGATATACCAAGTGATGAATTGTTTAATGATTTTTGAAGAATTAATCTATTCATTCTCTCTGGATGTAAAAGTAAAGAAAATGTCATATCACTAGCAGTTGAGGCAATACTTATAGGATCAAATCCTACTCCCATCATAGACTTAAATGATTCTCTTGATCTAGGATAGCCAAATGCCCTTGGAGGAAAAAGGTTTATTTTACTTTTAGGAATTGATAAAAAAGTAGCATTTATAGTTTTTAAGACAGAATTTAAAGCCTTATTTTGTTGTAAGTAATTAATTTCTTTAACAGTTGTTTGATTATCTCCTCTTGTTGCATAATTATATTCTAAACCTCCAATAAGTTTAACAGCTGCTTCAGTTTGATATCTATGTAAGAAATATAATGGAACAAAAACATCTTCTAGAACAGAAAAGGGTTGATTTTTTTGAATATTATATTCTGAAAAATTTGTAATAGCCTTGTTCCTTGCTTTAATTATATCCTCTAAACCAACATAAGCACTTTCGCCGTTATCCCATAAATGTCCTAGAGAATGTGCTCCACCAATTGCTCTTGCATCACTATCGGTGATAAATCTTAAGCCACTACTATATGCATCATCCAATATCTTATTTAATGTCTGATTGTTATCAATACTTTCATTAAAATCTGAATAGCTATAAGCTACTGTAATCTTATCCCATTCTCCAATACCTTCATCATATGCATTATCAAGATTTATATTGTTGTTGTCTATAGAAATAAGTGGATGTGGATAATCCATAACAGAGGCCCTGTCATTTGTGCTAGCTGCAAAATTATGAACAAATCCAAGGGTATGTCCTACTTCATGAGCACTTAGCTGTCTAATTCTAGCTAGTGCCATTTCTAACATAGGATTATGATCATCTCCCTCTAAATACGGTTTATTTAATAATGCTTGAGCTATTGAAAAATCTTGCCTTATCCTTAAGCTGCCAAGGCTTACATGTCCTTTAATAATTTCTCCCGTTCTTGGATCAACAACACTTGAACCATAACTCCATCCTCTGGTGGATCTATGAACCCACTGAATCACATTATATCTACAATCCATTGGATCAGCATCTTTAGGTAAAATTTTAACTTGAAATGCATTTTTAAAACCAATAGCCTCATACGCTTGATTCCACCATGAAGCTCCTTCTAATAAAGCAGATTTTATAGGTTCTGGTGTTCCAGGATCTAAATAATATACAATAGGCTCTTTAGCTTCACTGTAATCTGAAGTAGTATCTTTTTTTTCTAATCTATGTCTTGTTATATATCTTTTAACAATGGGTTCGTAAACTGGAGTAGCATAGTCCATAAAGGAAATTGAAATAGCACCGCTTCTAACATCAAACTCTCTAGGATTGTAGTTGTCATCAGGTAATTTGATAAAGGAATGATGCTGAATAACAGAAATTCGATCTGCATCAGGAGAAACACTTGAAACTAATCTTCCTTTTGCATCCCCAGAAAATGTTAACAAAGCTTCAAATTCTACATTTTCTGGAAAAGCTTTTGTTCTTTCTAATTCTATTGCACTTTTACTCTTATCTACCTTGTATGAACCTTGATTAGAGTTTTTAAGCCTTTTTGCAACACCATGCCTATCTTCCATAAGAAATGAAGTAAAATCTACTATATACTTATTATCCTTTTGTTCAGCTATTTTAAATCCATAAATAACTGACTTTGCAAAGGCTTGCTCTACACTTCTTTTTTCTAGTTCATTTTCTGAAACAGCTCTATAACGTAAGTTTGGTTGAATAAGAAGAATTTTATCACCATATTTAGAGAATTTAACTAATCTCTCATTTCCTAACTGCCCCCTATCTAATCCTATATCATTTGAGCCTAAACCAGATGAAAGCGAACTAATGTAGAGAAATTCTTTATCTAGATTACTTATTTCTAGATAAATCTTATCAGATGAATCATCATAATAGAAGTTAAAAAATCCATTATAAGTCTTAAAATTTTCAGTAATTGATTGAGTGTAGCCAATACTAAACCATAAGATGAATAGTGTTTTGAATAAAAATTTCATAAGTATATTAATTTAGTTAAATCTACATAAAATATATTTTTTAAAAAAAAACAATCTAACTAATTAATATGCATTAAATTTGTAATAAACATATCTTATATGATTACTTCTGAGCAATTCAAAGAACTTAAAGAGCGCCTGGATGCGTTAAGGAGGTATCTTTGACATTGATGATAAGATCTCTCAATTAAAATTAGAAGAAGAAAAAACTCACCATCCCAAATTTTGGAATGATCCAAAATCAGCTGAAAAGGATCTAAAAAAAAATAAACTTATAAAAAATTGGATTACTGATTTCAATAAGACTGAAGACAGCGTTAATGACTTAGAAGTTTTAATTGAATTTTATAAGTCTGGTGAATCCACAGAAACTGAGATAGACCACTTATATTCTACATCAAAGGAACTAATTGAGGAATTAGAATTCAAGAATATGTTGTCAGATAAAATAGACAGCATGGATGCTGTTTTACAGATTACAGCTGGTGCAGGAGGAACTGAAAGTTGTGATTGGGCTCAAATGTTGATGAGAATGTATTTGATGTACTGTGAGAAAAATAATTATTCAATATCTCAATTAAATATTCAAGATGGAGACTCAGCTGGAATAAAAACTGTAACTCTTCAGATTGAAGGAGATTTCGCTTTTGGATGGCTAAAAGGTGAGAATGGTGTGCACAGATTAGTTAGAATATCTCCCTTTGATTCAAATGCAAAAAGACATACTAGTTTTGCTTCAGTATATGTTTATCCATTAATAGATGATTCTATTAATATTGAAATTAATTCATCTGATATTCAGATTACCACATCAAGATCTAGTGGAGCTGGAGGTCAAAGCGTAAATAAAATCGAAACAAAAGTTCAATTAGTACATAAACCCACAGGAATTCAAATTTCATGCTCAGAGACTAGATCGCAACTTGACAATAGAGTTAGAGCAATGCAAATGCTTAAGTCACAGTTATACGAAATTGAATTGAAAAAAAAGAACCAAAAACGCTCTGATATAGAATCAGAAAAGATGAAAATTGAATGGGGAAGTCAAATAAGGAACTATGTTATGCATCCATATAAACTTGTGAAAGATGTTAGAACTGCGCATGAAACTGGAAATGTTGATAGTGTGCTAAATGGTGATATAGGTCCTTTTCTAAAATCTTACTTAATGCAGAAAAATAAAAAATAAGAATCTATGATAAAAATTTACCACAATTCAAGATGTAGGAAATCTAGGGAAGCATTAGAAATCTTAAGAACTAATAATAGTGAATTTGAAATTATTGAATATTTAAAAGATAATCTAACAAAAAGTCAACTGCAGGATTTAATTAAAAAATTAGGTATTAATCCTATAGAATTAGTTAGAAAAAATGAACAAATATGGAAGGAAAATTTTAAAAACAAAAAATTAAATAGCGATGCAATAATTCAAATTCTTTCAGATAATCCTAAATTAATTGAACGACCTATTGTTGAATTAAATGACAAGGCAATTATTGGAAGGCCTCCTGAAAATATCATTCAGTTATTACAATAATACAGTTTAACATAATTTTTTGTTTTTATTAACAAAGAAAAATTAAAAATAAAATTATCTTCGTGGTGTCTTAAATTAGACTATTGATGAAAAAACATACTTTTAGCATTTTTCTTTTTTTGTTTTTTATTTCATTTACCTATTCACAAAACTTATATAAGGGTGCTGAATTTACAAATCAATTTAATTTATTTGGAAAGATAATTGATTCAGAAGGTGGCGAACCTTTAGAATATGCAACTGTAACTGTTTTAAGCGCCGTAGATAACAAGGTTGTTACGGGTGGGATAACAGATAAAAATGGAATTTTTAATATTCCAACCTCAAAAGGTGATTATAAAATTCTTATTGAATATATTTCTTTTAAAAATTACACCGTTGATAACCTAAATGTAAATGAAAATAAAGACCTAGGAGTTATTTCATTAGTTATTGATATTGAGTCTTTAGATGCTGTAGAAATTATTGCTGAAGAAACTACTGTTGAAATTAAACTAGATAAAAAAATATATACTGTAGGTAAAGATTTAACTGTAAGAGGAGGAAATGCAGGAGATGTTTTAGACAATATTCCGTCTGTTTCAGTTGATATAGAGGGTAATATTTTATTAAGAGGTAATGATGCTGCTAGAATTTTAATTAATGGCAAACCTTCTAGCCTAGTTGGTATAGACTCAAAATTCCTTCAACAACTCCCGTCTGATGCAATTGAAAAGGTGGAGGTAATAACATCTCCTTCTGCAAGATATGAGGCTCAAGGAAGTGGCGGTATTATTAATATAATTCTTAGAAAAACTAAAAAATTAGGACTAAATGGTTCCTTAAGTTCAAATATTGGATATCCTAAAAGTACAGGCATATCATCAAACCTAAATTATAGAGATGGTAAAATTAACTTTTTCAATTCATCAGGTTTTAGTGATAGAGTTAGTCCTGGGACTGGTTATAACTATTCAGAATATTATAATGGTGATCAGCCTAGCATATTCTTTGAAGAAAATAGAGAAACAGAAAGAGATAGAAACAGTTTCTTTACCAATAATGGAATAGAATGGTATATAGATGATAAAACATCCATTGTTGGAACTTTTTTCTATAATCAAGCTAAATCTAATGACTTGACAATTAATAATATAGATGAAATAGATGAAAATGGAAATATTTTAAATCAAACTGTTCATGATGAAAATGAAAAAGACATTGATTCTAATAGAGAATATAACTTAAATTTTGAAAGAAAATTTAATGATACGGGGCATAAACTAACCCTTGACTTTCAGTACGACAACTCTAAAGAATGGGAAGATGCATTAATTTCAGAAAACAATATTCTTAACGAGGTAGTTGCAAGTGATGCTTCAAGTGAATCTTATCTAATTAAAGGAGATTATGTTAACCCTATTGGAGAAAACAAACAATTTGAAGCGGGCTTTAGAATAAGTCAAGATGATGATATAACAGATTATAGAGTTTTTGATAATGAAAACAACGTACTAACTGAAGATCTAAATCAGAGCAATCTTTTTCAATATAAAGAGCAGATAAATGCATTATATACTCAATATGGTGTAAAAGTTGAAGATAAGTACTCCTTTTTAGTAGGGTTGAGACTTGAAAATACAGTTAAAGACATCAATCAACTAACTATCCAAGATTTTACTAATAAAAATGAAACAGGACTATTTCCAACATTTAATTTTGGTTTAGAAATTTCTGAAAATGAGACATTAACTTTTGGGTATAACAGAAGGATTAGAAGGCCGTGGTCTAGATCTATTAACCCCTTCCCTACTAAAACTAGTCCAATAAGTATTTATAGAGGAAATCCAGACTTAGATCCAACATATTCAAATAACATTGATTTCGGCTATTTAAAAAAATTCAAGTCTTCTTTTACAATAAACACCTCTGCTTATTATCAAAAAGCAACAAATACTCTTAATTATATAGTTGAAGAAACAGGGGAAACTGCTGAAATAAACGGAGTTGAAGTACCAATTACAGAGAGATATCCTATAAATCTATCAACAAATACTAGATTTGGTTTTGAGCTAAACTTATCTTACAGGAAAGGAAAAAATTGGAATATATCCTCAAATTTTAATGTTTATAGCAATAAAGTTGAGGGAAGCTATAATGATGTTGTTTATGATAATGAAAATGTAAGTTGGAGTTTTAGATTAAATAATAAATTAACTCTTCCTGGAAAAATTGAATGGCAAACAAGAATGAATATCAGAGGTCCCTCAGAAACTGCAGTTAGCAAAAGTGAAGGAGATTTTTCAATTGACCTAGCATTCAGTAAAGAATTATTTAAAGAAAAGGCTTCATTAACTCTTAATGTTAGAGACCTACTTAATCAAAGAGGATGGAGGTCTAAGACATTTAATGAGACTTTCTATAATAGTTCTGAGTTTAGGTGGTCGAAAAGATCTTTTACTTTAAACTTTACTTACAGATTTAACCAAAAGAAAAATCAGTACAAAAGACAGCAACAACAGCAAAGTTATGATGATGGAGCTTTTGAATTTTAAGAAATACTTACTTTTTAGCTTTTCTTTCTTCTAGAAGCTCATTAATTCTCTCAATTAACGCACCAACAACCCAATAAGGAATTACGACAAGCATCATAAGAAACATTAACCAAAAACCCATGGTTACAATTGTCAAAAATGCTAAAAATCCTAAGTATTGATCAAATTCAAACATATCTTGATAAAAAATATTGCTGCAAAGATATAATATTACCATTTTATATTAGTATAGATTCAAAATTAATTTTTCAACAAAATACTTTATACAATTAGCAAAATAATGGAGTAAATCAACTAAAATGCGTAAATTTGCATATATATATAATCAATCATGGATTATAGAATAGAAAAAGATACCATTGGTGAGGTTAAAGTACCTTCTAACAGATTATGGGGGGCTCAAACAGAACGATCTAAAAATAACTTCAAAATTGGACCAAGTGGATCAATGCCAATGGAATTAATATATGCTTTTGCTATCCTAAAAAAAGCTGCTGCAATAACTAACCAAGAAAAAGGCATACTTGATAAGAAAAAATCAGATACTATTTCTAAAGTATGTGATGAAATCCTTGAAGGAAAATTGGATAATGAATTTCCTCTTGTTATCTGGCAAACAGGCTCAGGAACACAGACAAATATGAATGTAAATGAGGTGATTTCTAACAGAGCTCATCAAATATTAGGAAATAAGCTTGGTAAGGGAGAAAAACTTATCTCTCCTAATGATGATGTTAATAAGTCACAATCATCTAATGACACCTTCCCTACAGCCATGCATATAGCTACATATAAGTTGATTGTAGAGAATACTATTCCTGCATTAGAAGATTTAAGGTCTTCTATAGGCTCAAAAGTAAAGGAGTTTATATCAATTGTAAAGATTGGCAGGACACATCTGATGGATGCTACCCCTATTACATTGGGTCAAGAGTTTTCTGCTTATGAGTCTCAATTAGATCATGGTATTGTTAGTCTTAAAAATTCACTAGGTCATCTATCAGAAATTGCATTAGGTGGAACCGCTGTAGGAACTGGAATAAATACTCCTGAAGGATATGCTAAAAGAGTAGCAGAAGTAATTAAAGATCTTACTAAATTACCTTTTAAGTCTGCTGATAATAAATTCGAAGCATTATCTGCACATGATGCTATTGTTGAAACCCATAGTGCACTGAAAGGACTAGCTGTTTCACTGAATAAAATTGCTAATGATATTAGAATGCTTGCTTCTGGGCCAAGAAGTGGAATTGGTGAAATAAATCTACCAATTAATGAACCAGGAAGTTCAATTATGCCTGGAAAAGTAAATCCAACCCAATGTGAAGCAATGACAATGGTTTGTGCTCAAATAATTGGAAATGACACAGCAATAACATTCGGAGGTGCTCAAGGGCATTATCAATTAAATGTCTTTAAACCTATGATTGCTGCCAATATTATTGAGTCTGCAAGACTCTTAGCTGATGCGTCTAATAGTTTTAACATTAATTGTGTTTCTGGTATTACTGCAAATAAAGATGTAATAAAGACTAAACTTGATAACTCTTTAATGCTTGTAACAGCATTAAATACAAAAATTGGATACTATAAAGCTGCTGAGATTGCAAATACAGCATTTAAAAATGGAACTTCTCTTAAAGATGAAGCAATTAATCTTGGTTATTTGACTGCTAAAGAATATGACTCCTGGGTTAAACCCGAAGACATGGTTTAATTATCAGTATGTCCTTACTAATAAAAAATATAAAAAAATTAATTCAGTGTAGAACTGAACAAACACCTTTTATCTCAGGAAAAGACATGTCTTTTGTACCATCAATTGATAATGCATATTTATTTGTTAAAAATGGTAAGATTAAGGATTTTGGAAAAATGCAGGAGCTTAAAAAGATCCGTGCAGATCAAGTTATAGATGCAAAAGATAGAATGGTACTTCCGTCATGGTGTGATTCACACACCCACATTGTTTTTGCAGGCAATCGTTCAAAAGAATTCATTGATAGAATAAAAGGTCTTAGTTATGAAGAAATAGCTGCTAGAGGTGGTGGAATATTAAATTCTGCAAAGTTATTACAGAACACTTCTAAAGAAGATTTATATAATCAGTCTAATATGAGAATTAACTCTGTAATTAGGCAAGGTACCGGTGCAATTGAAATAAAATCTGGTTATGGCCTTTCTTTTGAATCAGAATTAAAAATGCTTCAAGTAATTAAACAAATCAAAGACAGCTCTAAAATGCAAGTTAAATCCACTTTTTTAGGTGCTCACGCCTATCCTAATGAATTCAAAGGAAATAAAGATGGATATATTAACTTAGTTTTAAATAAGATGCTACCAGCCTTTAAAAGGGAAAATTTAATTGATTACATTGATGTTTTCTGTGAAAAAGGGTATTTTTCTCCAGAGGATACTGAAAGAATAATTAAAGAAGGTTTAAAATATAATATTAGATCCAAAATACATGTAAATCAATTTAATGCTCTTGGAGGTATAAAAATAGCTGTAGAAAACAATTCATTATCTGTAGATCATCTAGAAGTTCTTAAAGACAATGATATTAAAATATTATCTAAAGGATCAACTATACCAGTAGTATTACCTACATGTTCCTATTTTCTAGGAATTGACTATGCTCCTGCTAGAAAATTAATAGACGCTGGTTTACCTCTTGCTATTGCTAGTGACTTTAATCCTGGATCCTCACCAAGTGGAAATATGAATTTTGTGATTTCTACTGCTTGTACTAAGATGAAACTAACCACAGAAGAAGCTATTAATGCTGCTACAATCAATGGTGCCTATGCAATGGGACTTGAAGATAAAGTTGGTAGTATTTCCAAAAATAAAATAGCAAATCTCACAATCACAAACAAAATAAATTCTATAGATGAGATTCCTTACAACTTTGGAGGAAATCAAATACACAAAGTAATTTTAGAAGGAGAAATAATTTCTTAACTCTTCTTATAATTTATCTTCTACTATTTTTAAAATTTTATGTTCTAAAATATCTGTTTTATCAATGATATTGTTAGCAGATTTAAGCATTTTTTGAACATATTTCTTATCAGCCAAATCTTTACAATTTATCTTAACATTTAAAAATGCGCCCATTATTGCTGCACGTGCACAATGCATAGCAACTCCCGCATCACTAATTGAATTTGGGTTGCCTTCTTCTGCCATCTTCATTATTACTTCAATTGAGTCAAAAGATGTCTTCATTATTTCAAATGGAACATTAATTGCATTTTTAGTAGCTTTTTGAATTTCCTTATTCCTAATAGCTAATTGTTTATCGTTTTCCTTAGGTAAAGAAAACGCCTTCATTATTTCATTAAATGCATGGGTATCTCTGTCTACTAACTCTAATAATTTGTTTTGGCAACAAATTCCTTTTTCACCCCATTTAGAAAAGAATTCCCATCTATCATCCCATCCTCTTTTATGTGCAGATAAGTTTGCTACCATTGTTGCTAATGCAGAACCAAGTACGCCACAATAGGCAGCAATGGATCCGCCACCAGGAGCTGGAGATTCACTTGAAGTTTCATTAGCAAAATCTTGAATTGTCATTTTTGCTAAAGGATTATCATTACTTCTTGAAGTTTCATTAGCAGAATCTTGAATTGTCATCTTTGCTAAAGGATTATCATTACTTTGAATTAAATATTCTATAATTCTCTCATTTGGATTAAATTTTGACAATTCATCAAGACCTAAGGACTTAATAGCAATATGTATAATATCTTTTTCTGGAATAGCTAAGGATCTTTTTTGTTTAATTAGGAAGTACTGTCCTGCGTCAATTAAAACTTTTTTTGGTACTAGACCAATGAGCTCTGAACCTGTTACTCGAAGTCCTCTAATTTGAGCTCTCTCACAGGTTTTATCGAAAACCTCATGCAGTGGAGTTGTATTTATATTAGTTAAATTATAGGATATCTGTGCAATTCCATATTCTTCAATATACCAGCCTATACCTTTAAGATTTTTAAAACATCCTGGTTCACGAATGACATTTCCTTTTTTGTCTTTTAAAATTTTCCCATTTAATCTACCCCCTTCTCTTTTAATTCGCCCAGCTTCTCTTAAATCAAAAGCAATTGAATTAGCTCTTCTACTAGATGTTGTGTTAATATTTACGTTATATGCAATTAAAAAATCTCTAGCAGCAATAGCAGTGGCTCCAGATTTTTCTACAGAAGAGTTAAAATCATTAGGACCATAATCAGGTTTCCAATTTTTAGAGGAAATCTTTTTTTGTAACCCTTCATATTCTCCTGATCTGCAAGCTGCAAGATTAATGCGTTCCTTTTTCTTTGCAGCTCTTTCATAGCAGTAGACTGGAATTCCTAGTTCTTTCCCCACTCTTTCACTTAATCTATGCGCATATACTACTGTTTCCTCCATTGTTATGTTAGAAATAGGGACTAGTGGACAAACATCAACTGCACCCATTCTTGGATGTTCCCCTTTATGACTACTCATATCAATCAGCTCTTTTGACTTACTAATTAATTGATATGCAGCCTCTAAAACTGGCTCTGGCTCCCCAATAAAAGTAATAACTGTCCTATTTGTTGCTTTCCCAGGATCTACATTTAACAATCTTACCCCATCACATTTTTCAATAATCTCTGTAATTGAGTTAATTATATTCATATTCCTTCCTTCAGAAATATTTGGCACACATTCTATTAATTTATTCATTATAGATTGATATTTTTAACTCAATAAATATATTAATATTAATTTTAAATATCTATTTGTAAATATGTTAGTTAAAATCTTAAATTTCAAAGAGGAATACTCTAAATACTTCTATGAATTAAATATAGAATGGCTAAAGATGTATTTCTATGTAGAAGAACATGACGAAGAAGTCCTCTTAAATCCAAAAGAATTTATAATTGATCCTGGTGGAATTATTTTGTTTGCTCAATATGATTCTAAAATTGTTGGAACAGTCGCACTTATTCCTGTTGCTAAGGATAAGTGTTTTGAATTAACCAAGATGGCTGTTTCTCCTGATTATAGAGGAAATAAAATAGGTCAAATAATATTAAAAAATTGTATTAACAAAGCAAAGGAAATGGAATTAGATAAATTAATACTTTATTCTAATAGAGTATTAAAGAATGCTATACATATCTATAAAAAAAATGGATTTGTTGAAATACCTGTCGAACCTGGATCACCTTACAAAAGGGCAGATATTAAAATGGAATTAAAATTATGAAGAATTACTAAACCCTTCCCTTTAGGGCATTAAAGACCCAAGCAATTGCGAAAAAACCTATACCAACCGAAACAAACCCCCAGCCTGCAACCTCATTGTATTTAAATATTCCCAAACAAATTAATAGAATTCCTACCAATATCATTATAAATGTTGCCCATGCCAAAACTGTGTTTTTATTCATCATATCTTAATTATTTATCGCCCTTTTTTCTTTTCTTTTTTCTTTTTTTTTCTTTTTTCTTTTTATTAAAATCCATATCTACATAGGTGGTAATTTCATCTGGAGTTAAAATGATAGTTAATGATTTTACAAAGTCGATCTCTAACTGTTTTAATTGATCTTGTCTGGCATCTTTAGATAGATCTGTGTTTGAAACTACAGCATTATATGAGTCAAATTTTTTCATCAACATGCCCTTTAAAATTTGCGTTTCAAATTCATCTAAAGAAAAGGAAGACACACACATAGGAAGAACTATATTTAATTCCTCATAAACATCTAGAGTTGTAATATACGCTGAGGCTTCATATTTTGGAGGTGGAACATATCCTCTTTGTCCTCTTTGAACATTATATAGTTGTTGAGAAAATGATTGTGTAGAGAAAAACAGAATAGCAATAAAGGTTAAAAATTTGATGAAAGACTCCATTCTATTAAAATTTGATGCAATTTATACAATATTCTTTAATTCTTAGTTTATTCTAATCCTAATTAATTGGAATATACAGGTCTAATCTCTGTTTGTCTTTGATTAACATACCTAAAACCTTCCTCACCAAAATATCCTGCTTCTTCAAGCATAATTCTAATATCTCTAGACCACTCCTTGCTATAGGTAGTAATATTAAGTTCAATAGCATATACTGTGTTTTTGTATAGAGGATAATCTCCATTTCCCTTTACACCAGACTGTGAATCCCACATTCCAATTGTAGGGCCAGATGAATGACCATAAGAACCAAGTGGATGAGTGTATATGGAAGGTCTTAGACTACTCTTTACAGCTTGATTTAATGAGTTTAGTAATATTGTGTTACCACTATCTCCTTCTATGAAATTTGAAGTTAGAATGTCTTGTAATTTGTTGCCCTTTTTAAAAGCTCTTTTCAGAAATGTAGGAACCTCTTTTTCATCATCTTTCATAACGTAAGCCATTTGCTGGCAATCAGAATTTAATCTTAAATATGTGATTCCAAAGTCACAATGCAATAGATCTCCTCTTTGAATTATTTTCCTATCAGGTCTATTAGAAAATGACCTTAAATGATCTTCATTTTCCTCAGTAAATCTTTGTATATCAACTGAGGGATGGAACCAAGTCTCTAAACCTAAATCAGTAACTTTTTGTCTCATCCACCATTCAACATCAGTTGTAGTAGTAGTAGCAACGTTAATTACTTTAGATGAAAATGCTTCATTAATAATATTATGAGTAATCTCAACAATATCACTAAAAATCTCCATTTCTCTTGTTGTCCTAGTTTCAATCCAAGCAGTTGCTAACTTTTGTGCAGAAATAATTTTATCTCTATTTTCCTTAGAAATATTAGCAATAAACTCCTCATAGTCTGTTTTATCTATTCCATCAGCTATATTAAAATATTTTGAATAATTTATTCCTATAGTTTTTGGATTTCTCTCTTCAATTAATTGATTTAATCTCTTCCATTGATTTGGCTCAAGTTCCTTATCCCATGCTGAAATTATATTTTCTCCAAAATTATATCTTGCTACTGCCAACTTATCTAATGTATTCTTAGTTTTATCTCTATAAAATAAAATAATAGTTCTTCTTCTTGCATTTAGCCACTCTGCTGGAAGCATGGTTTTTAAAACCGGGTCTTCATTGTATTCTCTAGAAATTAATATCCACATATCAATTCCTGTTCTATCCATTAATTTTGGGAGTAAATTCTCAAATCTGTCTTTTAGAATTTCATTAACAACTCTGGCTCGATCCTTCTCATCTAATATGTTTTGGGAATTTAAGCTTAAGGTGAAAAGAAAAACAACATAAAATACTTTTTTCATAATAATAAGATTAAATTATATTTACACAAATTTAAACCAATAACTGTGAAAAATATTGTTTTTATAATCATATTATTTACATATACTATAAGTTCTTATAGTCAGTACTACAAGGATTACAGTTGGAAGGAAGAGGTTGATACAGTTGATGTTGAAGCAGACCATATGAATGAATCTTCTGTCGGAGTTTTTGAAAAAACTATTGTAGAATTTGTTTCAGGAAAATTTAGTAATACAATCCTTAAATATGAAACACATCATTACCAAATAAAAGTATTAAATGATAAAGGAGTTTCTAAACATAGTAATATTGTTATACCAATGAATGAGGTGACTAACCTAAAAGACATAAGAGTTAGAATAATAGATGAAAATGGGGAGCTAAGTGAATTCGACAACAATACAATAAATGAATTAGGTGATTTTGAAAGTTCAGTAAATTTTAAAAATTTTCATCTTGCTGGAGTTAAAACTAACTCTACAATTGAAGTGCTTTACACTCTAGAAAAACAATATAATATTCACGGTAATAAGATTCTTCAAAAAAGTTATTCAATTAAAAAATCAGAATTTTTGCTAATCCCTGGCCCTACTCAAGGAATAATTAAAACCTATAGCATTGATTCAAAAGTTAAAGACACAATAATTAATACACACCCTGCTAAGACTATAAAGATTGTTGATATCCCTGCTATTATTGATGAAGAATATGCTGCTGCAATTGCAAATAGACAAAGGCTATCATTTCAATGTCCATTGCCCGATGATAATATGAATCAAGAAGATTACTGGGAAAATATTGTTTCAAACATCAGTCCTATTATGTTTCCAAAAAATATTCATCCTAAAATTTTTGAAATATCTTCAGAAGTAATTCAAAAAAATGAAATAAACGAGTATAACATTGCTAATAAGATTGATGATTATGTTAAAAATAATTTTACAATATCAGAAAATGATAACGTCAGCCTTAACAATATAGACTATATACTAGAAAATAAGACTTCAAATGACTTTAGTATTATTCAAGTTTATACCCAGCTTCTAACAGCTGCCGGAATAAATTACGAAATTGTAATTACTTCAAATAGATATTATAACAGGTTTGATTCTGAGTTTTTTGATCCAAATATGCTTAGGGAGTTTTTAATATATTTTCCTAAGGAAAAGAAATATATAGCTCCAAATAGATTGGAATACAGAATAGGTGAAGCCCCTTTTGATTTATTAGGAAATTATGGTATTTATATTGACAGGTTATTAGATTTTTATTTTAGTGAAATCATACAATCTGATAAATCATACAGTAAAATTAAACGTAACATAAAAGTAGAGTTTGAAAGAAAATTAAAAAAGATTGTAATAGATGAATATCAAGAGTACTCAGGTCATTGGGCAACAAACAATAGAAGTTTACTGAATTTTTCAGATGAAGAAGGATTAGCCGCATTTAAAGATTACTTAACTGCAAGTGGAATTGAAAACAAAAAAGTAATAAACTATGAGATAATTAATGCAGAATTATTTCAAAAGAATTACAATACTCCATTTATTATAAATTCTAAAATATCAACAGAATCTCTAACAACAAAAATAAAAAATGAATATGTTGTAAAAATTGGAAATGTAATTGGAATGCAGAGTCAATTATACGAAGATATTGATAGATTTCATCCTATAGAAATTACCTACCCTAATCAATATGATTACAGAATTGTTGTTAAAATCCCTAAAGGTTATAGTATAGAAGGATTAGAGGGGTTAGTATTTAACAAAAGTTATATTTCCTTAATGGGAAATAAAATCTGCAAATTTGAATCTAATTATGAAATCAATGAAAACGAGCTAGTAATTTCAATACAGGAGTATTATAAAACTCTACGATATCAGAAAAATAGGTATAATGAATTTAGAGATGTAATTAATTCTGCTGCAGATTTTTACAATACTTCTATCAGATTTATAAAAAAGTAAAAAATTATACCCTACCAAAGAGTCTTTCATTCCAGTTTTTCCATCCGTATTTTCGAGCAAAAACTAATATCAAAATAGGAAAAATAACAAATATTGGAATTATTACTTCATCTAAAGGCATTGCTG
>Ga0208522_1000922_pt1 | contig 19476 bp, 19 predicted proteins | sample ETNtaG_25_FD_185763 | JGI IMG/M metagenome (GOLD analysis project Ga0208522, IMG submission 185763) | Marine microbial and viral communities from oxygen minimum zone, Eastern Pacific Ocean - ETNP201302SV86 (SPAdes) (version 2) | ecosystem: Environmental > Aquatic > Marine > Oceanic ... | reverse complement strand
CTCATTGGAGGTTTGCTTCTATTTGCCAACCCGGATATACGTCAAGACACATATCGTGTTGAGACCGGGATTTCCGGTGTCAGTGGTTCCATCAGTTCCGGATCTGAAAGCATCAAAGGGGGTTATGTTTTAGGGTGGGGTGCTTCCCTAGTGGGTGAATACCGGGATGAAACGCCCTTAAGACATACATTAGGGATGCAGCGTTATGAATCTAACAAATGGACTCTGGAATTTTACAGTCTGGGCCTGGATTATGTGTATCAGTGGCCCAAGCTTCCGGTTCAGATTGCTTTAGGAGCAGAAATTGGAAGTGCTCAGATGCTTCCCAAAGACATGAGCACCATCAAATCGGGAAGTGATAAGCTTGGTTGGGAATTTCATGGAGAGGCATTACATTATTTTGTCCTCCGGAACCAGTTGGTGCATGCCTTTGTACGTCCCGCCTGGCGTGTTTATCAGCCAGAACTGGAAGCAGGAGGAGTTTCCAAAAAGTTGAATGCGGGCGGCCTTTCAATTTCAGGAGGATTGGGCATTCAGTTCTAACATCCTGGTACCTCTTCGATTTCCTTCCTTGAGTTATTTTGATCTAAAAATTCTTCATACAGACGCTTAAACTTTGCGCATCGTTTGAGATTGGGCAAGTGACATGAATTCTGCACGTACAGGCCCTTCCTTGATGAAAGTGCCTTTCAGAGAACTTGTTGTCATTGTTCCGTCATGGTTTACTCCTCTCATCTGCATGCACATGTGGTTGGCCTTGATGATGACACCAACACCCTGAGGGTCCAGTTGGGTTCTTAAATAATTGGCGATGTCATGGGTTAGTTTTTCCTGAACTTGAGGACGTCTGGAAAAATAATCGACCACCCTTGCCAGTTTGGAAAGTCCGCAAAGAAGATTATTGGGAATGTAGGCTACCGTGGCTTCACCAACAAAAGGAAGCAAGTGATGGGCACATACCGATTTGACAGGGATATGCTGAAGCACGACCATACTCGGTTCATAATCATGATCAATGGCAAAGGTCGTCAGTTCAAAGGATTTATCTCCAAGCCCCGAGCAGAGTTCGGAGGTCCAGGCTCTCATAGCTCTTTTGGGGGTTTCACGGAAATGGATATCGTTTAGATCAATTCCTAATCCTTCCAGCATCATCCGGATGCCATCCTCAACCTTGTCTTTATTCATTTTATTCATTTGAAATAATAGTTTTTACAATCGTCTCCGAAACTTTTTGCTAGCATGAAAAAAATTGGACTTGCTAAAGCTTTTGGAACTGCATTCAGAATCCACTTGGATCAGGCATTGTGATCCCTGATTTAAAAAATTCGGAGCATTCTAGCTATTGTAAAAGTGCTCATCAATACAAGAGGGAAGAATTGAGCGGTGTTCGAGGAGAGATGGTCAAAAATTTAGAAAAATACAGGATATGAATATCTAAAATCATTTTATGTGATTTTAATTTTTATGGGTTGTCCGTGGGGAGTTCTAAGATATGCCTCTTCCCATATTTTCATACGTTGAAATATAGAAGTTTGATCCAGGACTTCTTTACTGGTGAGCATCCTTTCCAGTGTTTTCAGCCAGTGATGATAATAAGTGCTTCCCAGATCAGGATCTCCTAATTCCTGAGCTTTAAGAATGGTGACACTCAATTCTTCCGTCCACTCCTGCCAACTGAATAGACCCGCCTCTGAGAGGGAAACTGCCAGGGCGAAGACCTGAGCCTGCCAAGGTTCGCTGAACTGAGGGCTTTCTTCATCCTTAGCAGGATCAGGTATCAAGGTACGAAGTAGTACTTGATTTTGTTCATCAGTTGGATCCTTCATGCTCTGTCCAGATAGGATTCCCAAAGATCGACATAGACAAAATGCTGGGAAGTTGAGTCCTTTCCCCAGAGTTCTGTAGCTTCAAAGCGTACGCAATAGAGATGTTCTCCGGTTCGCTTTCCCTGTGAATTGTCATCAGGCAGGATGTGTGAATCATAATGAGCTTCAATCAATCCTTTTCGACCACGAACGTATCCCGGTTCACGGGTGTGAGTCAGGGGGTGATGGTTTTTTGCTTGAACTCGGTCTCCAACCTGGAAAACAGGAGGAGTGTCGATTTCCAGGTTGGAGGAACCGCCTTTATCAATGGCTTCTGTAACCTTTTCTGCTTTAAGTACACGACTAAGCAGTTCTTCATTGGTTTTTGACAAGGCTTGGCCCGTCTTCAGTTCCTCTTCGGTTATGAGACCTTTTTCAACCAGAAGCTTCTCTAAGCCGCTGAGCCAGTTTTCATAATAAGTTTGGCGGAGGTAATCGACCGGATGTTGGGATTCTCGAGCATGCCGGGATTCGTCAATATTCCAGCGTCCAAGAAATCCTGTTGCTAAGGTCAAAGCCAGGGCTTTACGTTCCCAATCCGTATGGAAAACAGGTTCACTTTGTTCTGATTCGGGAGCAACCAGGCCAAAACCATGCCGACCCCCAAGATCATGGGCACTGTTCATAATGGATTATCCGGATCAGTAATTTTTTCAACACCAATCATCGAATTTCTGGTGACCATCGACTCGAGTTGCTGAAGTGTTTTTTTATGGAAGGATTTAGGTGCTTCCGGAAGAACGAAGTATCTGATCTCGGAAGTCGAATCCCAGACGCGTATTTCCACATCCTCTTCCAAAAAAGTTCCAAACTCTTCCAAAACAGAACGTGGATCACTGACCACACGAGACCGGTATGGGGCTGATTTGTACCAGACCGGAGGAAGGCCCAAAACTGGCCATGGATAGCAGGAACAGAGTGTGCAGACAACGACATTGTGAATGTTCGATGTGTTTTCGACAACCTTCATGTTTTCCCCCTGACGACCCCGATAACCCTGGGAGGATATGGCCTCAGTCGGTTTTTGAAGGAGATATTTTTTAAATTCTGGATCCTTCCAAGCCTTAGCGACAACTTTTGCGCCATTGCGAGGGCCGATTTTGGTTTCATAAAGGTCCACCAGTTCATCAAGCGCCTTAGGGTCCACCAGTCCTTTCTCAACCAGAAGGGACTCCAAGGATTTTACACGCAGCTCTGGATCCGAAGGAACTGTAGAATGTTGATGAGAGGTCATAACAAGCTGGAATGAGGGGTGAACTTTATCAGGAAAGTCACAAAAAACTAATCCTGAAAGGTTGAGATTGTCAAACGGAATCCGAGCATCATTGACTCTAAGATCATATTTTCAAAAAATCAGCTTTTGAAGAATCTTCTTTCTGACCTGACAATCGATCAGAATTCATCAGAAAAAGAGTTCAAATTTTTTATGAATGGAAATGAAAAATTCCTCAAAATTGTTTATGAGATCAGGGTTTAAGCATTGAAGAATTCCTTTCATTTATTTATGGAACAAGCAAAGCTGCTTAGCACCTAACCTGGTACAGGTTGAAGAAGTGAGTTAAGCTTTGGCCTGGTTTTTTGGCCTGGTACATGTTGGCAAAAAGCGTATCTCCACCGATGGAGGGAAGCAGGTGAAGTTGGAGCATGGTCCCTAGAGGAGGTTCTTCATCGCAGGAAACATCGGAATGCCAGAATTCACCATTGGCAATTTTTGAATGACGGTGGGTATGGATGACGAATATTTCAGGATACCCCTCCATATTCGGTGCTGCAGGATGAATATGTAGTTTCCCGAATTTCTTGCCGATTTTAATTTGCACTTCGGGTCAAATTTCTTGCTGTTCCCGAAAAAAAAGGACCTGATGCTCCAGAAAAGCCTGATGACCTCTGTGAACTGTGCATTAGTCAATCCTTGACTGAGATCAATGCCCCGGACTTCGGCACCCAATGCTGGACTGAAGGGACTGATTTGAATATAAAGATAATTTTTTGGGTGCACCTTCTATTTTCTGTAAGATTCAAATGATGAATATTCAAGATGTCTCAGCACTTCATTTATTTCATATGAAGTTTTAAGACCTTCACATTCTTATAGATACTTTGAATTCTATTTGCAAAGCCTCTGACTCATGTTATTTTATTGCGTTTTTTAAATTAAGCCTTCCATGGCCATTCATTATTTTTTCTGATTTTAAAAAGAGGAGCATATGAAATCACTCAAATTCTTTTCCGTATCCATTTCGTTCCTTCTAGGAATGCTGATGCTTGCACTAAATGTTCAAGCAAAAGTTGAAGGGAACACGATCATTCTTGGTTCTGCCATTTCGCTGACTGGGAAATATGCCACCAATGGTTTGCATGCCCAGCGTGGTTATGACTTTGCCGTGGAAAGGATCAATTCCATGGGAGGAGTCAAAGTCGATGGCAAGAGCTATAAGCTCAGTGTGAAATATTACGATGACGAATCCACCCCTGCACGTGGTGCACAATTGGCAGAACGCCTGATCAAGCAGGATGAAATCACATTCATGCTTGGTCCGTATAGTTCAGGATTGACCAAAGCAATTGCTCCTGTAACCGAAAAATATGGCATCCCCATGGTGGAAGCCGAAGGTGCCTCACGTTCTCTTTTCACCCAAGGCTACCGTTATCTGTTTGCTGTGCTTTCAACCTCCGAACAGTATCTTTCACCAGCAATCAGGCTTGCTGCGGACATGGCTAAAAAAAATGGTAAAAAAGCCTCGAGCGTAAAAGTCGCCATGGCGTTTGAGAACGATCCGTTTTCACTCGATGTTCGGGAAGGAGTGGTCGATGAAGCCAAAAAATTCGGCATGAAAATCGTCATCGATGACAAGTTGCCTGCAGATCTTTCGGATATGTCATCGACATTAACGAAAGTGAAAGCCCTTCGACCTGATTTATTGGTCGTTTCAGGCCACTCCAAAGGTGCCGCGACTGCTACCAGGCAAATTGGTGAAATGAGAATCAATGTCCCTTTGGTGAGCATCACCCATTGTGAAGCAGCAAAGGTTCATGAAAAATTCCCTAAAGCGTCCACAGGATTCCTCTGCCCAACGCAATGGTCTCCTAATGTACCTTACCGTGATTCGTATTTCGGCAATTCGTTGAAATTTGATAAAGATTTCAAGGCCGTTCACCCCAGTTACAGTGCAATACCTTATCAGACGGCCCAGGCTACTGCGGCAGTGCTGGTCTGGAAATTGGCTTTCGAAGCTGCCAATTCTTTCGATACGGACAAACTCCGTGATGCCATCTCCGCAACCCAAACCGAAACTTTTTACGGTAAGATCAAGTTCTCCTCTGCGGGAAACAACATTGCCAAACCGATGCTGATGCGTCAGATCAAAGGTAGAAAGTATTCTGCCGTTGTAACCTCCAACGATCTGGACTGGCCTAGAAAAGTCAGTTACTGATAAGCCTCTCCTATAGGGGGCTACGGCCCCCTTTTTCACAATCATCTTGCTTAAGGTTCTGGCGCCATCATGGTAGACAACCTGAAGCTTCTTTTTATCTGGGCCCCTGTGATGAACGTTCAGTTGATTCTGGACGGGATTTTCATTGGAGCCGTCTTTGCTCTGACTGCATACGGATTGGCCCTCGTCTGGGGCGTGATGAATATCAAAAACCTCGCTCAGGGGGATTTTGTCATCATGGGAGGATACATTTCATATGCATTGTACAACATGGGTGTCCATCCTTTGTTGACCCTTCCTTTTGCCATGATTCTCATGTTTGGATTTGGATGGTTGATCTATGTCGTCATCATAAGACGAGTCATCGACAAGGACATGTTTACCTCGCTCTTGGCAACCTTTGGACTTTCACTTTTGCTCCAGCAGGTGATCAATCTGATTTTTGGACCGGAAGTTCAAACCGTTGATCCAGAATTCAAGATCTTCACGGCATTTGATGATTTTGTCACCATTCCTTCTTCAAAAATCATCTCCTTACTTTTAGCTGCTCTACTTGCCATAGCAGTGGTACTTTTCATGAGAAATTCAAGGATGGGCCAGTCCATCCGAGCTACTGCTCAAGACCCGAGGGCTGCAAGGGTCATGGGTATCAATACCGATCGGGTATACGCATTCACATTCGCTTTGAATGCCTCCATTTGCGGAGCAGCTGGAGTTCTCGTGGCCATGATATGGGTGATACAGCCTTTTTATGGAATCGTCTACAGCATCCGTTCCTTTGCCATTGTTACAGCTTCTGGTCTCGGGAATCTTCCTGTCGTGATCGGTGCAGGTTTTGGGCTGGGTCTGGTCGAGCAATATACTGGTATCATCCTAGGCGCCGAATATCAGATTGCCTCCGCTGTCGTGCTGCTTCTCCTGGTTTTGATGTGGCGTCAACTGAAACTCAGACAGATGCGTGAGGTGGTCCGTTGACTCGAAGCAACGAAATTCTAACCTATCTCGTCCTGGGATTAGTCGGCATCCTCGGACCTGTATTTTTTGAAAATTACATCCAGCAAATTGCCGTCTTATGGATCATGGTGCTGATGGCCACGACCTGGGACATCACCGGGGGACAAATGGGATACAACTCCCTGGGCAATATCACCTTTTTTGGCGCCGGCATGTATGTCTCGGCCGTGGTCCAGATATCAATTGGATATGATGTCGCAGAATATACGGCTGCATTTGGTGCCATCAAAGTCGACTTCACTGAAACCCAATATTTCACAGGCATTTCCCTAGGCATCATCGCAGGAGGTATTGGAGCTTTTCTGATTTCAATTCTACTCGGAATGGCCGTCTTTGGGCTACGCGGCCCCTACTTTGCGATTGGAACTCTTGGAGTTGCTGTTGCCGCAGGTCAACTGGTGGGAACCATCCAATACTTAGGTGGAGGAAGTGGCATTTCCATGCCTGTCTATCCAGGAGATGCCGATGAACGAAATGTCTTTTTCTACATCCTTTGCTTTGTGATCACTTTGGTTTCACATTTCTTTCTGCGCTGGCTTTACGGGACCCAGTTTGGTTTGGCCATCAATGCCATCCGTGATGATGAAGACAAAGCCGAAGCGATGGGCATCAAGACCGCGACTTACAAGATTGTTGCCTGGTCGATTGCTGCATTCTTCATGGGTCTCATAGGAGCAGTATTTGGGAATATGATTGGCTTCATTGAACCACTTGAAGTTGCATTCCCCACTGCAACTTTCGGGATTTTCATGGTGGCCATGGCACTCCTAGGAGGAAAGGGAACCCTTTGGGGCCCAGTTTTAGGAGCCTTTGTCTTCCACATCATCAAAGAAACCACCTGGACCCTGCTCCTGGGGTGGCAGTGGGTGGCTCTGGGCACCATCATCATCATCAACATCGTCTTTTTTCAGCAGGGAATCGTCGGCTGGCTTCAGGAAATAAAACCAGAGTGGTTTGGCTTAACGGTGGACCGATCAAAGAACCCCGAGAATTCAAAAGCATGAACGATCTGATTGAAGTTCAATCCGTCTCCAAATCTTTTGGAGGTGTCCAGGCCAACCAGGACATTTCCCTTTCCGTGAAGGAAGGAATCATCACTGGAATGATCGGCCCCAATGGTTCAGGGAAGACCACACTTTTCAATTCAATCGTTGGACATCATCCGATCGATCAGGGAAGCATACGTTTCGAAGGAGAGGAAATTTCGAAGTTGAGGGTTGGAGAAATTGCAAGATTGGGACTGCTCCGAACATTCCAGCAAACACGCATCTACAACAAGATGAATTGCGTGGACAACATGGAGATTTCCGTCAGTCAACGTGAACGAAATTTCAGTTCCATGTTTTCTGGCCGGAAAGGAGAAATCCTGGACCGTGCAGAAGAGATACTGGATTTTGTGGGGCTATACAGCAAGAGGCACCTGATCTCAGGAGATCTTTCTTTCGGACAGCAGAAATTGCTGGAATTTGCGATGGCCTTGATGAACAAACCCAAAGTTCTCCTGCTTGATGAACCTACTGCTGGAATCAATCCAACCCTGATCAATGGGTTGATAGACCGGCTGAAGCGGGCGAACGATGAAATGGGAGTCACCCTGTTTGTCATTGAACATAACATGCGTGTCGTAATGAATTTGGCCAGCCATGTCTTTTGCCTGGCTCACGGGAAAATGTTGGCTGGAGGACCGCCTTCTGAAATCCAGAAAGACCAAAGAGTCATCGACGCCTACCTGGGAGCTCATTGATGGCAGATCCAAAATCTAAGGATAAAAAGTCAATCGGCTACCACCAAGGTGATGTCAACACCGTCATTTCGGTGGACGATGTGAACCGTCAGGCCCAGGAACTCGGATCTGGAGTTTCATTGGATCAGATCGCCGGGATGATCAAGGGTGAACCCTTCCTGAAAATCGAAAACCTTCGGGCTGGCTACGGTAAAATGGAAATTCTTCATGAATTTTCCCTTCAGATTTCAAAAGGCGAATCACTTTGCTTGATTGGCCCCAACGGGGCTGGAAAATCAACGGTTCTTCATTCGATATTTGGTTTCACAAAAATTTTTTCAGGCGGCATCTCGATACAAAATGACTCGGGTATCCAAAATATTACTGAACTCACTCCAAACCAAAAACTGAAAGAAGCCGGAATTGCCTACATCCTTCAGGATAATTCAGTCTTTCCTGGAATGACTGTGGAAGAAAATCTTTGGATGGGAGGCTATCTCAAGGAAAAACCAGAAGAAGCAAAAGAGGCTGCAGAAGAGATTTTTGATAAATATGACAGACTTGCGAACCGAAGGGATCAACCTGCACGGATATTATCCGGTGGTGAAAGAAGACTCTTGGAGATTTCCCGGGCGTTGGTGATGAAACCTCAAGTACTCTTGGTGGATGAACCCTCAATTGGCCTGGAACCACGTTTCATTGAAATGGTATTTGAGATCCTTCATGAACTTCAGCATGTGGAAGGAAAAACCATCATCATGGTCGAACAAAATGCAAAAAAAGGATTGGAATTTGCTGATATCGGCTATGTCCTGGTCGCAGGAGAACTCGCACTGGCAGGAAAGGGCGATGAACTGCTTGAAAATCCTGAAGTGGGGCGTTTGTTTCTTGGGGGTTGATTCATTGCAGCACCTTTACCACATTGTCTCGGCAAATGAATGGTCCTCCGAATCCCAAGGCGACTACCTCCCAAAAGCATTCGAAAGGGAAGGATTCATTCATTTTTCAAAAAAAGAACAACTGCTTGACAGTGCCAACCGTCATTTTAGCAACGAAGAATCTCTGCTTGTCCTGGAAGTAAATCCCCAGGGGCTTGAAGATGATCTCGTTTTGGAACAAATCCATGGTGCACAAGAGGCTTTTCCCCATCTTTACCGAAGCCTTCCCAGAAAAAATGTGATCCGTCAGTTCAGTCTGCAGAAAGGTCCCTTGGGCTTTGCATTCAAGCCGGACGTAACCTCTTAAAGTCTTTAAAAGGAATCAGATGAAAATTGCTGTGATCGGGACAGGGGCGATGGGATCGGTTTATGCGGGTTTGCTGGCGGACTCCGGCAATGAAGTCTGGGCCATTGATCTTTGGCAGAAGCATCTGGATGCAATAAAGCAGCAGGGACTCCGGGTCGAGGGTGCCAGTGGAGATAGAACCGTTCAAGGCATCCGCATAAGTAAGGATAGCAGTTCAGTTGGCATTTGCGATTTGGTGGTAATTGCGACCAAAGCATCCGGTGTCGGTTCTGCGGCCAAGAGTGCTGAGGACCTGATCGGCTCAGACACCCTCATTCTTACGATTCAGAATGGGCTCGGTGCCGGGGAGCGCATCCGGGAGCATCTTGAATCTTCCAACATCCTGCTCGGAGTCGCCGGAGGTTTCGGAGCTTCGATGAAAGCACCGGGACATGTACACCACAATGGAATGGATTTGATTCGACTCGGGGAAATGGATGGGGGACTGAGCAATCGCGTTGAAAAACTTGCAACCCTCTGGAGGGAAGCAGGGTTCAATGTCAAAGCCTTCGATGACATTCAACAATTGATCTGGGAAAAATTCATCTGCAATGTCTCCTTTAGTGCTCCATGTACGGTATTTGAGAGGACCATTGGTGAGGTACTTGATGACCCTGAAAGCTGGAATGTCTCCAGAAACTGCGGACTTGAGGCTTACAAGGCGGGTTTGGTGAAGGAAATCAATTTTTCCTTCACCGACCCTGTGGAATACATCGAGGCTTTTGGAAGTAAAATGCCAGGGGCACGGCCATCGATGCTGCTCGACCATATGGCACGAAGGCCTTCAGAAATCGATGCCATCAACGGGATGGTTCCTGTGGTGGCACGAGAAGTGGGAACCCAGGCGCCATTCAACGAAGCCCTCTCGGCCGTGGTCAGGATCCGGGAAAAAAGTTTCTAACCGATTGTTCCGGCCATTTCCTTAAAAGGAAGATCCGTCACAAATCCTTTGCGTTGTGTCCCATCAGGCAATTCCACCAAAAGCTCCTGATTGGTTGCCCAAAACTCTTTCCGGACCATGGCCAAAGCAAGATTGGTTTTGAGACGTGGAGACCAGACAACCGTGGTCGTATAACCCGCCTTTTGAGCATCATGGATCAGCGGCCAAGGGAAACCGCATGGAGGTGAAGCTTCACCCTCGAAAACAATTCCCCTGATTCTTTGCTGGATTCCTTTTTTTGCCACTTCCCTGAGTCTTGTCATTCCCACACAATCGATGGTCCCATCCAGATTACAGTAATGTTCCAGGTTGCATTCCAAAGGATTATTTTCCCGTGTCATTTCGTTGCCGTAAGAAAGCAGACCGCCTTCCACCCTTTCAATCAGATTCGGACATCCTGGCGACACCTCCAGGTCTTTTCCGGCTTCCCAAAGGGTATCCCACAATTTACCTCCCATTGCGGTTTGATCGAGGTAGATTTCAAATCCACCCTGCCTGCTGTATCCGGAACGGGCGATGACCAACTTCCTTCCTTCAAAAGAATATTCTCCAAAATGGAAAAATTTGAGCATGGTCACGGGTTTTCCAAAAACACGGGACATCAATATTTCGGCTTTGGGTCCTTGTACTGCAAGAGGTGACACATCCGGTTCCTGAATCTGGACCTCCAGATCCATTCCCAAAGAAAGGCCTTTGGCCCAGAGCAACACATCTGAATCCGCAATGGACATCCAATACCAGTCCTCGGCCCGTTTGAGGATCACCGGGTCATTGATCATGCCGGCATTTTCATCGATCAAAGGCGCATAGAGGCATTGGCCGACCTCTGCTTTGCTGAGATCTCTGGGGGTCATCCGCTGAACCAGTTTCTTTGCATCTTTTCCCTGGATTTCCACCTGACGCTGACAGGACACATCCCAAAGTTGAACGTGTTCCCGGAGATGCCAGTAATCCTCTTCCACGGAACGGCCAAAGGATTTAGGAAGCAGGGTATGATTGACGATCGAAAAACCTGTGACCCCATGGGCTTCGATCCGATCGGTAAAGGGCGTGCGACGATTCCTTCGGGAAACAAAAAGACTGGAGGACATCGGATTCAGACTATTCAGACCACCAGAAGGTATTCGAATGAGGACCGATGATCACAGGAACATGGTAGCGAATTTCAGGATCAGGAAGAACCAGTCGGATTACAACTTCAGGGACAATTTGCCTTCCAGCATAAGACTCGCCGAGTTTTTCCCTGAAATATTCGTCACTGAAAAAAACCAACTCGAAGGTATTTTCCCCGGAGGAGGTGAAATCGATTTCTTCCACGATTCGGCCTTCCTCATTGGCTTTCACTTCAAAAACCTGTTCAGACTTCTGATCTTCAGAAAGTCGATGACACAAGACCCGGATCCCTGAAGCCGAACAGCCATGAACCGCGTCCAGGACGTGTGACGATATTGTTGCCATTTTTAATCAGGAATATTACACGCTCATTCGATGGATGCTTTGTCCCTTTTGCTTGTCGTTGCGAGCACGATGGGACTGATCGCACTTCGGGTACGCACGTTGATGCAGGCCGTCTTGCCACTCGACATCGCCCTTTTCAAGGCAGGGATCAAATCATCTCTGGACTCCACCAATTCACCATGACCTCCCAGTCCTTCAAACATGGTGTGGAAAGGAATATCCCGGAAATCGGTTGCAACATGACGCTCATGCCTGAACAGCCTTTCCTGCTGCTGGGAAATAGTGGTCAACCCTCCGTTATTGTCGATCACCACCGTGATCGGAGCTTTTTCCTGGAAGGCGGCTTCGATGCTCAACCCACCTGAAAGGAAGGCTCCATCTCCACTGATCACCACCACCCTGTCTTGGGGATGGTTCAGTTTGGCTGCCAATCCAAAGGACACGCCCACGCCTAGCATGCTGAAAGATCCTGGATGAAGGATTCCTGCCAGTTTCTTTCCTTGAGCCCCTGCAAGGTTGACTGCGATTTCCGACCAGAAATGGGTGTTCCCTCCGTCAATCACCAGCCAGTCCTTTTCATTCATCACCGACTGAACCTCCAATGCCAGCCGAAGAGGATGCATGGCCGCTTCATCCGGTTCTTGGATTTCAAGATCCCTGATGCTCGAATCCACCCATTCCCGACGGAGTTGCTGCTGCCTGGCAAACCAGTCTCTTCTTGCTTGAGATGAAAGAGAATTTCCAAAATCAGTCAAAGCATCAAGGAAGGCTCCTGGATCGCTTAACAGAAGTTGATCTGCACTTCGGTTCTGTTCCATTTCTTCAGGGGAACCGTTGATGCAGATCAATTTGCAGGTTTTTGGAAAAAGCGGAGGATTCCCGAAATTCATCTGGTTGTCGAGCCTGCCTCCAAGCATCATGACCAGGTCTGATTCTTCCAACGCTTTGGCTGAGGGGGGATACTGGTGAATGTCTGCAAGACCCATGTAGGCTTCAGACGTTTCCTCCAGCAGCTTTTGATGATAAGGAATATTGTAGACCGGAATCTGTAACTCTCTCCCGGCTTTTTCGAGCTTCTGTTCCGCTTTTCCCCACCAGACGCCATGCCCTCCGATCAGGACTGGTTTTTTGGATTTTCCAAATTCTTCCAGAATGACATTGAGGTTTTCGGGATTGGGCCAGGCCTTGGGAGCAGGTTGGGGGGAACGGACCAAAGGACGTTCTTCTTTTTGACTGTCTTCTTCAAAGGAGGAAAACATGATGTCTACCGGGACGCTCAGATGAACCGGCCCCGGATAGCCGCTGAGAGCTGTTTTGAAAGCACGATCCACAAACTCAGGAATCCTTGACCCGTCCGTGATCGACGCACTGTATTTTGTCAATGGAGCAGCGATGGAAACATCATCGATTTCCTTGAAACCACCGCTCCCCTCCCTTTTCAAGGTGCTGGATCCTGTGACAAAGATGACAGGAGAGCGTTCCCCCCAGGCTTCCATCATCGCAGGAATGGCATTGGCAAATCCCTCCGGACCCACAAGACATAGGGCCGGTTTTCGGGTGATGCGGGTGGTTCCATCTGCCAAATGTCCAGCCACCTGTTCATGAGGTGCATTGATCACCGAGATCCCGCAATCCGAAAATCCTTCCAATGCCGGGTTGCAGAATCCGCCGCTGAGGGTAAAGACCTGCGTGATTCCTTTTTCAGCAAATGTCCTTGCCAATAAAGCACCACCTCTTATTTTCATGAATTTTCTCTAGACTCCTGGATTCCGTGAGATTGGGGGTTGAGGAAAACAGATTCGTCTTCAAACACAGCGTTACGATCGATTTGTTCCAGTCGATTCATGCCGAGTTGAGCCATGCAGAGACTGATTTCATTCGATAAAAGTTCGATCATGCGAAAGACGCCTTTTCTTCCTGCAGCTCCAGCCGCATAAAGAAAAGGTCGGCCAAGCATGACAAAATCGGCTCCTAGCGCAAGTGCTTTCACCACCCCTTCTCCATTTCGGATTCCACTGTCAAAAATCAGGGGAAAGCCTTTACCAAGTGCCTCTCGGATCACAGGAAGCCTACTGATGGCGGAAGGGGCACTGTCCAATTGGCGTCCACCATGATTGGACACATAAATGGCATCGGCACCATAATCCTGGATCTTCTTCGCGTCTTCCGGAGAAAGCACCCCTTTGACGATCAGCTTCCCGGCCCATTGATCCCTTAGTTGCCTCAGAAAGGACCAGTCCACCTTCCCCCTGGTTTCTTCCCGATTGAACCCTTTGGCCTTCTGTCCATCTTTCTGTTTGACATTCGGATCAGGGAAGTGAACTGGACGGGGAACCCCGTGCCATAACGTCTCGATCACCCAGCGTGGATGCGATGCGAAATCAATGAACTGTTTCGGGGCAATCCTGAAGGGGACTTTAAAACCGTTGTGAAGATCCCGCCAGCGTGGAGCAACTTCCGGAACATCCACGGTAAGGATGAGGGTCTGACAGCCTGCATCAGCAACACGTTGTACTTTTTCCAGCCCTTCTTCGAAAGAAGCCCCCACGTATAGTTGAAACCAAGTCCGTCCAGAGGATTGTTCCATCATCTCCTCGATGCTGCTCGATGCGGCCGTGGAAAGGCAAAGGGGGATGCGCTGGTTCCTTGCTGCCTCAGCAAAGGCATGGTCCGTTCCGGCCCAGGCAAGATCACACATGCCCATTGGCGCTATTCCAATGGGAAGATGATATTCTTCTCCCAAAATGCTTGTCCTTAAGTCCCTCTCAACAACATTCTGAAGAACCTTCGGAAGCAACCTGAGCCGTTCAAGACTGAGGACGTTGTTGTAGGATGCGTTTTCCTGGCCTGCAGCACCGTCGATAAAATCGAACATGATTTTTGGCAGCCTGGTTCTAGCCCTGCGACGAAAATCCTCGATGTTGTAAAAAGAACTCATCGCTAATAGTATTCAGAAAAGATCCTAGATTTTTGGAGCAGGGACATATCCATAAACATAAATTAATTTTATAAATGCATAAATTTTATTCGTTGTCAGAACGCTTTTCCTTATTATAAAGTTCATTGTTATTGTGAAGGCCCAAACTAAACCACTTTCTGAGTAGAATTAACAACAAATTTGTCGGATATCATCCTTTGATTCGAACTATCCCATGAAATCACACGCACAGGCCGTCGTCATAGGAGGCGGAGTTGTCGGTTGCTCCGTCCTCTATCATCTCACCAAGCTCGGTTGGAAAGACTGTGTTCTGCTCGAGCGTTCCGAACTCACCTCCGGTTCCACCTGGCATGCAGCAGGAGGGATGCATACGGTGAACGGAGATCCGAATGTAGCACAGTTGCAACAATACACCATTAAGCTTTATGAGGAAATCCAAGAGATTTCAGGTCAGGATATCGGGTTACATCTTACTGGAGGAGTGATGCTCGCAGGAACGGAGGATCGCTTTGATTGGCTTAAAAGTCTGCATGCCAAAGGACGTTATCTGGGAATGGAAACAGAGATCATCAGTCCTAAAGAAGCCGCTGAGATCATGCCTTTGCTGGATCCGAAACACTTTGTCGGTGCGGTTTATGATCCCATTGAAGGCCACCTTGACCCCTCCGGAACCACCTGGGCCTATGCCAAGGCCGCCCAGAAGCAGGGGGGTGAAATCCACCAGCAAACCCACGTGGAAGCACTACATCAGCAGGAAGACGGGACCTGGCACATTCACACCAGCCAGGGGGATATCCATGCAGAACATGTGGTCAACGCCGGGGGACTCTGGGCCCGCGAAGTAGGCAAGATGGTCGGGCTTGAACTTCCAGTGCTGGCCATGGAGCACATGTACTTGCTCACAGAAGAGATGGCGGAAGTCTCCCGCCACAACCAGCAAAGCGGAAAGCAGATCCCCCACGCGATGGATTTTGACGGAGAACTCTATTTGCGCCAGGAGCAGCAGGGGATGTTGATGGGGACCTATGAAAAAGCCTGTGTCCCATGGCAACCTGATGAAACTCCCTGGGACTTCAGCATGGAACTGCTTCCTCCAGATCTAGAAAGGATCACGCCGTCACTTGAAGTTGGGTTCCAACATTTTCCGGCCTTTGAAAATGCAGGCATCAAAAAGATCATCAACGGGCCTTTTACCTTTGCCCCGGACGGCAATCCACTTGTCGGACCCGTAAGGGAGCTTCCCGGTTACTGGTGTGCCTGTGCTGTGATGGCCGGGTTCAGTCAGGGTGGAGGCGTCGGACTGGCCCTGGCCAACTGGATGATCGAAGGAGACCCGGGCTTCGATGTTTGGGGAATGGATGTCAGCAGATATGGAGAATGGATTACAAAATCCTATACCAATGTCAAAGTCCGAGAAAATTATTCACGCCGATTTTCCATCAGATTCCCGAATGAGGAACTTCCTGCAGGCAGGCCGCTTCGAACCACCCCTGTTTATGACCTGATGCTTGCTCAGGGAGCACAAATGGGCGAATCCTTTGGACTCGAACAGCCCCTCTGGTTTGCCCCCAAAGGAATCCGGGAAGAGTTTTCCTGGAGACGATCCAGCGACTTCAATCCAGTATCCGAGGAAGTCAAAGCCGTAAGGGATCGTGTCAGCATGATGGAAACTTCTGGATTCGCGAAATACGTGATCCAGGGAGAAGACGCAGAACTCTGGTTGGACCAGGTGCTTGCCTGCAGGATCCCGAAACATGGACGCATGTGCCTGGCACCGATGCTCAATGAGAAGGGGAAACTGGTTGGCGATTTCACCCTGACTCGAATGGATGATGAGGATTTTCTGCTGATTGGATCAGGAGTCGCCGAAGAGTATCATCTGCGTTGGTTCAGTGAGTACCTCGACCCTGAACTCGATGTGCATGTCATTCCACAAAGCAGTACCATGCTTGGTCTAGCCGTGGCTGGCCCAAAATCCAGGGAATTGATGCAGAAGGTCTCTCCCTATGATTTTTCCAATGACTACTTCCGATTCATGGAAATGAAACAGGTTTCAGTCGGACTTGTGGAATGCCTCGTCGGTAGAGTCAGCTATACCGGGGATCTTGGATATGAAATCTGGATGGAAGCTGAAAACCAGCGCTCCGTCTTCCAGACCCTGATGCAGGAGGGCGAATCCCTCGGCATTGGACTTTTCGGCCTCAGAGCTCTGAATTCCCTCAGACTTGAAAAAAATTTCGGATCCTGGGCACGTGAATTCCGTCCCATATACGGGCCCATGGAAGCCGGGCTCAATCCTTTTGTCGCCTATGACAAAGAAGCGGATTTCATCGGCAAAGAGATCGCAAGGAAGGAAAAGGAGGAAGGCGGGAATCTGCGACTTAGGACCTTCGTGGTTGATGCCAAGGATGCAGATGTCATTGGAGACGAACCCATCTGGCATGAAGGAGAAGTCAAAGGCTGGGTCACCTCCGGAGGCTTTGCCCATGGCTCAGGTGTTTCCATGGCAATGGGATATGTCCCCCGAGAAATTGCAGACCAAACCTCGGGCTGGGAAATAGAAATCCTCAATGAACGTTGTTCTTGCAAACTTCAACCAAAACCACTCTTTGATCCTGAAGCCAAGATCATGCGTGGATAAGAAGAACAGAAACTTTCTTTAAATAAGGACGTCACCATGCTTTCTTCCTTGAATCCATCAAGAAGACCTCTCGAGAATCGCCAACACGGAGCGATGGAATTCACTGAACCTCCAGTGGAACTCGATAAGGTCCGCTTATATCGGCTCGGACGCTTCCGTGAAAAAATGGCCGAGCATGAGGTGTCAGGACTGCTTCTGTTCAACCAGATCAACACCCGCTATGCCACAGACGCGACCAACATGCAGATCTGGTGCTCTCATTATGAAACACGTTGTGCTTTTGTCGCACTCGACGGACCCGTGGTATTGTTTGATTACGCGGATCACCCACATCTCGCCGAAGATTTGCCAACGATCGATGATTATCGAGTGCTGCCTGCTTTTTATTTCTTTGGTGCAGGAAATCGTGGTGACAAATTTGTCACAGAATTTGCCGCTCAGATCGCTGATCTGATGCAACGTCATGGTGGAGGAAACAAAAGGCTGGCCATCGACACTCTGTCCCACACAGGTTGTGAGGCCCTCCGTGCCTATGGACTTCAATTGGTGGAAGGCGAAAAAATCACCGAAACCGCCCGCGCCATCAAGTCCCAAGAGGAAGTGGAACTGATGAAAGTTTCGATGGACGTCTGTGAAGCAGGCATCCGTTCAATGCAGGAAATCCTGCGGCCCGGCATCACGGAAAACGCACTCTGGGCGAAACTGCATGAAACCAACATCCGGCTTGGTGGTGAATGGATCGAAACCCGCCTCCTCTCATCCGGACCGAGAACCAATCCATGGTTTCGGGAGTGTTCCATGCGCTCCATCGAAAAAGGAGACATGATCAGTTTTGACACCGACCTCATTGGTCCTTACGGTTATTGCTCCGATATCTCACGATCCTGGGTCTGCGGAGCATCTCCGACTGCCGAACAATTAAGACTGTATGAAAACGCTCGTGAGCAGATCGAACATAACATCTCGGTCCTCAAAGCCGGTAAGAGCTTTCGGGAAGTCTCCGAGCAAAGCTGGCCCATTCCCGAGGAATTCCTCTCAAACCGTTACACATCCTTGATCCACGGAGTCGGTCTGGCAGACGAATATCCGAACATCAAGCACTGGAACGATTTCGAAAAGAAAGGTTACGATGGCATTCTTGAAGCTGGAATGACACTTTGTGTGGAATCCTTCATAGGATCCGAAGGAGGGAGGGAAGGAGTCAAACTCGAAGAACAGGTATTGGTCACGGAAACCGGGGTGGAACGCCTATCGTCCTATCCATTTGAAATGAAAACCGATTAATGCCTTGAGGCTATAATACAGAAACTGGAGATACTACTTTTCCTCAAAACAGGATCCTCAAGCGAAACAGAAATAGCCTCTTAAAAACCAACGGTTTATACAATCAAATTCTAAAATATTTTTGCTCTGAAAACCCTGCAACTTTATTTATCTTCAAGGAGGGAGAGGAGCATCATGACAGATAGAGAAATCCATATGAAATCCCCTTTTTTACCTCAGGATTTTCTATGTTCCAATTTATCAAAAATGACTTCATGAAGAATCATTTCCTATATCTGAATTAGTTAGCATTTTGAAAACAGATTACGAGGCTGGCATCCAACCCTAGGTAAACATAGCCAAGAAGCATAATATCTCCACAGTAACGCTCTGGAGGCATGCTCAAAAGGGAAAGTGGAGCTATGGGAGGATGAGGGAGGATGTGCTTGAATCGATGTCTGAGGAGGCTCTGAAGCGTGTAGGGAAACTGACAGGCTCCATCATTGAGGAGCATGTCATGTTGCTCTCAGGATTGCGTCAACAGATCTTGAAGGCTACCGATTTAGATAATGCTGCATTCCTTTGGTCATTGCATTCTTGATAGTTTGAGTGACTTCATGAGCTTCTGATAAAGGACACTCCATTACTACCTCATCGTGTACTACTGTTACAGGCTTGATCTCATTCCTTTCTTTGATTAACTCCCAGAGTTCTACCATAGCCTGCTTCATACCGTCTCCTGCGAGTCCTTGGATAGGGGTGTTGCAGAGGATATTCATCCTTGACGTCCCATTGCGGTACATCAGGTCAAGAGTGTTCAGCCAACGCCTTCGACCTGATTTGGGTGTTCTGAATTCAATCCTGCCCTTGTTGAGAAGTCTCCGATAGTCGATACCGGATTTTAACTCCTTGTGAT
>Ga0208522_1000921_pt1 | contig 19490 bp, 16 predicted proteins | sample ETNtaG_25_FD_185763 | JGI IMG/M metagenome (GOLD analysis project Ga0208522, IMG submission 185763) | Marine microbial and viral communities from oxygen minimum zone, Eastern Pacific Ocean - ETNP201302SV86 (SPAdes) (version 2) | ecosystem: Environmental > Aquatic > Marine > Oceanic ... | reverse complement strand
TCCCCGAATCACATCGAGGGGGGAATGGGGACATCGCTACGATGGGCGTAATGATTGGATTTGCCATTATGATGGTTCTTGACGTCGCCTTTGGATAGAAGAGGGGAATCAAAAAGGCCGGGGCGCCCTCAGAGGGGTGTGACCAAGGCTGTCCTCTCTTGGATTATTGGCCGACTAGAGGCTGGCGAGAGGGTTGCAGTGGCTTCAGTAGTGAATGCCCAGGGAAGTGTTCCGGGAAAACCTGGAGCTAGAGTGGCAGTCAGCTCCGGGGGTGACAGATTTGGAACAGTAGGAGGAGCAGGTCTAGAGCTCAAAGTAGAGAAGATTCTGGAAGAAATGCTATTCGAAGAAGATAGTTACTCTAGGAAGAAGGGGGGCAAGGTGGAGGTTTTCTTGCTGAATAAAGATGGGAAGGGAAAAGAAGTAACAGCCTTGGACAGCCTATGTGGAGGTCGTGTGACCGTGTCGATGGAAGTGATGGAACCGGTGCCTCACATTCTAATTGCAGGAGGGGGGCATGTGGGATTCTCCATTGCAAAGGTATGCGAAAATCTCGATTGGTCATACAGTATATTTGACATTAGGAAGGAATACTGCAATGCAGAAAGATTCCCTAACGCTGAGAAAATAATGTGTTCTTCGGTGAGAGAGTTACTTCATTCAGAGAATGAAGAGTCACTGAGAAGGTTTTCTGATATTCTTCTTCTGAGTCATGACTGGGGTGTTGATGAGGAATTGTTGATTGGGTTACTGAGGGTTAACGATGAATCTACGAGACCAAGAATTGGTGCAATAGGATCCAAGAAAAAGTGGTCAGAGTTCGAAACAAAGGCAATAGAAAATGGAATCGATAAGCGAGCGATAGACGCTGTTAGGTGCCCGATCGGATTGGACATTGGAGCAGACACTCCAGAGGAAATAGCAGTTGCCGTTTGTGCGGAGGTGCTTTCATTGGAAAGGGGAGTCAACTCATCCTAAGTATGAAATTTGCTTACAAATTCGACAGGCCATGAGAGTTGTCGCGGCCATTATTGCTTTACTGGTTGTGTCGGCTACCTTTGTTGGCTGTCTAGGCAGACAGACTGAGGAAGCCAATCAAGGCCCTGAACTAGACGAAGGTTTCGGAGCGTTCAGCGTAGTTGCCCCCGTGGATACGGGAATAAATGTGTATCATAACCACTTTGCCATGAACGAATCATACCCTCAGTGGCTTCTTAATCAATTAGGAGTAAACATGGTGTGTAATATCACCAAGAATGGCACATGGGACGAAAGGTACGAGGCTGATAGAGAGAGTTGCTGGGATGTGATCGGTTCGGGCGACATTGTCTGGTTCAAGGGATCCAGAATTATCGGAACGACCCCTGATGATGACACTGAAATACCCATCCTCGACGATCCGAGCGACGGGCATGGAACCGCGGTTACTGGAGCAGTACTGAATGCGAATCCTGAGGCAGTAATTTTCTTTGTTGAGGGGTTCAGTGATGCTGCAGTCCTTGCAGCTGCGAATCAGCCGTTGGTGGATATTATCACGACTAGTTTCGGACCTATCCTTTCAGTGCCAGTACCTGGAATAGAGGATGCTACCAAGGTGGCTGTGGTCCAAGAGAAGAAGATCCATACAGGGGCTGCGGATAATTCCCCGTCACCTGCAATCCAAGACTCCACCGCGGGACCTCCTTGGAGTATTGGGATTTCCGGGTATGCTGAAGAGGATGATAATCAGAAGGAGACGATGAGTGGTTCTTATCCAGACATAGCTGCAGACTGGACCCAGTTCCTACCGAACCACGATGACATCGATGGATACCATTGGACGTCTGGTACTTCTTTTGCAACACCAAGGACGGCTGGTCTTCTATCAGAGGTTCTAGAAAATCTAAGATCTGAGTTCGATGATCTATCTTCTGGGGCTGATCCCTCTAGTAGAATGGGTCTAATCGTCAATGGGACAAATTTCTCAATGACAAACGATGACTTGCGCGATGCGTTGAATCTCTCTGCTTGGTATCCCTCCTTTTCTTCATGGGACCCCCTTTCTGGGACTACTCCCGTTTCTCCGGTGGCCCCATGTACACAAGTTGGCTGGGGAGTTGTGAATGAGAGTAATGTCCAACCAATTATTGAACATCTCAATGGAAGCAACGCAATGTCGCAGAGGCCCTTTGATGTCGAGATTTGTATGGAAACAAACCAGGATATTAGAGAAGCGTACTGGAACTAGGGTTGTCTCTAAATAGAAAAAAGGGCTTGCACGGACATGAGGAACGTTCTCCTGAGATGGAAGGTCTCCTCTCTGGGGGGAATTGATCAAATTGAAACCCTAATGGAGATATGCGAGAGGTTAGTAGTTCTAGGTCACCTTTCAACCGAGCTTGACGGCGTCACTCAACTGGTCGAATTACAAATCAATGAGGGGCATGCCATATCTGAGATATCTGAGTTGGAAAGTTTCGAAGTATTGGAAGTCCATGAGGAAGACGAGGATGGGGTCCTTGTTAGCATACGTTGCACCCACTCACTGGCAATATCAGCTGTTGAACTATCAAACATCTACGTCCACCCTCCATATGGATTCGACGCGAAAAATGGATTGGAAGTCAGGATCTTCGGGATTTCGAGTTCGATACGTAGTTTCTTGGAATTCGTTAGAGCCGTTATGCCTCCAGACACGGTTAGCGTCCAGACGATAAAGAACGGCGCTGCGAAGGATTACGATTTTTTGACCGAAAAGCAGAGGGAAGTGCTAGAGCTCGCAGTTCGGAGGGGATACTACGAAGAAGGTTCGGAGGTCACTCTGAAACTCCTGGCAGCTGAGTTGGGGATAGCAAGAAGCACCATCGGAGAGCATCTGAAAAGAGCCGAATCAGAGGTTGTTAAGAAGGCCGTCAATGATTTCTCATAGGTATTGGTTGTAAACCGAATGCTCAAAGGATGAACTCGATTGGTCATAATGTGGTGCAGTTCCGACTACCTATGCTCCCCCATCCTGATGAGGTGGAGTGGAGCGCCAGCGTGAACGAAGAGGAAACCTCGATTTTCATTGAGAGCAATGCAATTCTACTTGATGTCTTGAGGGATCAGGTCGGCAGTCTAGGAACTAAGCGTGGATGCGACATGGGGACTTGCGGTTGCTGTTCTGTACTCATTGATGGCGAACCAAGGCTATCTTGTCTGACTCTAGCTATCGAAACAGATGGGGCTAGAATAACTACCGTTGAGGGATTGGCTGATGGACACCATTTGCACCCAATTCAACAGACATTCGCAGAATTCGGAGGAAGCCAATGCGGATTCTGTACTCCAGGTTTCCTAGTCGTTATTTCGGCACTACTATCAAAAAATCCTAGTCCCGATGAAGGGGAGATAAAAGGCGCAATAGAGGGAAATCTTTGCCGGTGCACCGGTTTCCAGCAGATTGTCGACTCAGTAAAGGCTGCCTCGGAAATCCTCACCTCTGGGACTGACATTGAAGACTCAACTAGTCCCAAGAGCGACCCACATCCAGGATTTGGTGGCAATTAGCATGACTGAGAAAGGAGAAGGAAAAGAAAAGGTGGAGAACGATGAGGGAATCGTCGGATATCGCCAACAGCCCGGAAAGATTCCCTTTTCTAGGCCAGGTTCTGGAGGGAAGGACCGATTCTCTGAGGCGACTGCTTCAGAATTGATTCCCAGTTCACAGGGAGGTTCTCTAGAGCAACCTTGGGGACCCCATAGACACGACGAATTAGTGAGTGGACGAGTAATCGGAAAACCAACCGCACTAGTAGACAGTTCTTGGAAAGTTACAGGCCAAGCCCACTATGGCGATGATGTGCGGCTCTCAGGTGAACTGATAGGAAGGATTGTTCGCTCACCACACCATTATGCAAAGGTCCTCTCGATTGATTGCTCCAAGGCTCTTGGGTTGCCGGGAGTAGTTGCTATTGCTACAGGTGCAGACGCGAAAAACCGGTTTGGAGTCCTCCCTGTAACAAAGGACGAGCATGCCATGGCAGTCGAGAAGGTTCGGCATGCCGGGGATCTTGTCGCATGCGTAGCTGCAGTTGACGAGGCTACTGCTAGAGAGGCAGAAAGGCTGATTGAGGTAGAATACGAGATTCTAGACCCGGTTCATGACATGCGTAAGGGGCTAGAGGACAGTAAAGAGCCGATTCATGACAGGGGCAATTACCACATTGGTGAGTCAAACATCCAAAAGAGGGTTTTCCAAGAATTCGGGGACATTGCTGGGATGGCTCAGTCTTCAATCGCCAGCCACAAGGAAAGTTGGTTATTCGCGGGTGTGAATCATGGGTTCACAGAGCCCCATGCAGTGGTCGCAAACTGGGATCCTTCTGGTAGACTGACTCTATACACCCCTCAACAAGTTCCTCACTACCTCCACAGGGCTCTTGCTGACGTATTAGAGATCCCAATGCACCAGATCAATGTGCATCGAACTTTTGTTGGCGGGGGATTCGGTGGGAAATCAGATCCATTTCCTCATGAAATGTGTGCAGCAATTCTGGCAAGGAAGTCAGGGAGACCGGTTCGGATAACTTTCGACAGAGAGGAGGTTTACTGGGTGAATAGGGGCCGTCACCCATCCAGGATTGAAATGAATCTGCATGCTGACGATGAGGGGAGGATCTGTGGAATTGAGACGGATGCACTGATTGACGGTGGGGCCTTCGCCTCTTTCGGACACGTGACAACTTACTACAATGGAGTTCTCCACACGGCACCGTACGAGATTGGTGCTTTCCACTACACCGGAGCTAGAGTCTGGACTAATAAACCGGCTAGTGGGGCTATGCGGGGGCATGGTGCTGTAAACTCGAGATGTGCGGTCGAAGTGGGTCTGGATGACTTGGCTGAGAAGCTGCGTGTAGACCCGATAACACTTCGGCTGGCAAATCTACTACCTCCTCACTCAGCGACAATTACGGGATTTAGAGTAACTAGCATAGGGATGAGGGAATGTCTTGAGAGAGTAAAGCGAGCGAGCGAGTGGGGCAAAAAATTCCGCAAACTACCCTTGGGGAAAGGGATTGGAATTGGTTGTGGATTCTTCATCTCCGGTAGTGGGTTGCCCATCCACTGGGACCCGAATAAGTTCCCCCATGCAACTGTCCACCTGAAGGTAGACATGGATGGAGGAGTGACAGTGCACACTGGCGCTGCCGACATCGGACAGGGTTCGGACACGGTTGTTGCCCAGTCTGTGGCTGAGGTACTAGGATTGCCTCTTGACATGATTCGAGTGAAGTCCAGGGATTCGGACACTTCGCCGGTTGACCTGGGTTCATACTCATCCAGAGTCACTTTCATGAATGCTAATGCAACTATTTCCGCTTCTATGCAGATTCGGGATTGCCTGCTTGATGCAACGGCGGAAATCACTGGTGCTGATAGAAACGGCCTGGTGATAGGTGATCGGCGAATATTCCTGAAAAAGGACCCCGCAGTAGGCGTGTCATACCTAGAGGCTCTGCATAAGGCGCAAGAGGACAGAGGGGCATTGGTGTCGTCGGGCGCATATAGAACCCCTCCAATGGGCAAAACACACAAAGGAGCTGCAGCGGGACTAGCGCCAGCATACTCTTTCTCTGCCTATGTTGCAGAAGTCACTGTCGATGTAGAGACTGGTCAGACCAAAGTGGACAAAGTCTGGGCAGCACATGACTGTGGAAAGGCACTAAATCCACTAGCAGTAAAGGGACAGATAATCGGTTCCTGCCATATGGGCATGGGTCAGGTCCTGTCGGAGGAGATGCGATATGGCCGTAGTGGGAATCTGATGAACCCGGATCTACTTGATTACAAAATCCCCAGTATTCATGAGATGCCCGAAGTAGTCCCAATCATCGTTGAATCTAACGATCCCGAGGGGCCCTTTGGAGCAAAAGAAGCCGGCGAGGGGCCTCTACTTCCAATTCTACCAGCAGTTTGCAACGCTGTTTACGATGCAGTGGGAGTCAGGGCTTCGGAACTACCCATGACTCCCGAGAAGGTTTTCAAGATGATTGAGAAGCGTTGCAGGGAGGAAGGAGTAACGGATCCAACTAATCTCGAATGCCCATCACTAGAGCACTCAGATCTACAATCCATTCTCGAGAGTCGGGCTGGAGAGCACGAGGTAAGAGACAAGGAAAGAAGGTTTGACGATGGTCGGACGGACTATCACAATGGCGCGCTATTCGGACTTGATCCATCTGTTCCACCGGATGAGGTGGATCCGAGATGGGCTGTTCGAGTCACCCCGGACGATGAATACCTCGAGGCCCCTCGCCTTGCAGGAAGTGCTTGGAAACACACCGAGAGAAGACACTTGGAGGATACAAAATGAAGATGCCACCCTTTCGTGTGCTCACCCCTAAGAGCCTTGATGAGGCCCTTCAGATGTCACAAGAACTTTCAGATTCTGGTGTAGATTTCGACTGGGTTGCAGGTGGAACGGACCTCTTGCCTAACTACAAGTGGCACATCAATGTGAAGAGCCATGTAATTTCTCTCTCGTCGATTCCTGAATTACGTAAGTTAAGTGAAGGACACATTGGTGCAATGGTTAGCATCAATGAGTTGGCTGAGAATGCATCTACGCATCCGGTTCTAGCAAAGGCTGCAAAATCCATTGCCAGTGTCCTGATTAGAAAATCCGGAACCGTAGGAGGGAACATTTGCCTGGACACCAGATGCTACTGGGTAAATCAATCTGAGACGTGGAGAGAATCTATTGAATGGTGTTACAAGTGTGATTGTGGAACGGAAGCCGACTGCAGAGTAATTCCTAATCAGAACACATTGTGCGTCGCAACGTACCAAGCTGATTTAGCCCCCGTGCTAATGTGCCTTGATGCGACAATTCATCTAGTCTCGCCAAGAGGGACTCGCTCTTTGCCACTTAGTGAGTTCTTTGAGTTGGATGGAATGACTAGGAATGTACTAGAAAAGGGAGAGTTAGTGACTCACGTCACCTTGCCAGAAGATTCTGCAGAATGGAATGGGGATTACCAGAAGTTGTGTCAGAGGAACTCCTGGGACTTCCCGGAAGCAGGCGTTGCAGTTCTCTGGAAGGGTAGTTCCGACGATAGGGGTCCTTCAAGCCTCCGAGTAGCAACAACAGGCCTTGAGTCGATTCCAATCTTACATTTGGAAGAGGCGAAGGAGGCCCTCTCAAAATGGAGTGGTGAGGAGACCGTTGAAGAGCTCGCCGAATCGATAAGGAAGGCAGTTAAGCCAGTCCAGAACACTTGGTTCTCCCCGTCTTATAGAAGAAAGATGGTGAAGGTCTTAACGAAGAGGGCCTGTAGCAATCTACTGGTGAGTTGATGAGTTTGAGAGCAAGTTCGGTACTGCTCGGAATAATTCTGGCATTATCTCTTCTGTCTACAACTCCGACATCTGCACAAGAATTGGATTCTTGGGAATTGGGAATCAATTATCCTGGAGAGGATTCGACAAACCCGTTTTTACTTTCCAATGACGGGTCTACCAAGGTTGAGTTCTTTGTAGAAAATTCAGGTTTGACCGAGATAACTGTCGAGTTTGAATTCAGCATACCATTCAGTGGAAGTCACGACGCACCGGAAGGTGAGACAATACCTGCAGGGTCAAATGAATCATTCGACCTCAAGATTAGTGGTGTTGACGTACTTTCCCAGGATGCGGAGAAGAAAGAAAAATTCTCCATTACTGCAACAATTACGGCTAGACAGGGAGTTCCTGACCCTCTATCAGACTCCCAGAACAGAGAAGGGGATCTGGAGATACCTTCAATCTTCGACCTCGCAGTAGACATTTCTGAGCCCTTTGGACCCATGAATGCCGGTTCCGACACCATACTTACTGTAACTGTCAAAAACAATGGAAATGCACAGGATGGAATTAGTGAAGTGGATGTCAAGGACGACTGCCCTTTATTATCTACAGATAATGGACTAGACTCATTACTCAGTGGGAACATAGAAGCAGGAAAAGAAAAGAAAGCCAATCTGAAAGTAACGGCATCGGAAAGCCATCCAAAGAGGCATTGTGACATCACCGTCACTGTTACATCAAAGAGAGAAGTAAACGGAGGTGGAAGTGCTATCGCAGAAGATGAAGTTAGAGTCACTGTCGAGCCCCCTCCAACTGGGGATTCTGGTTCGAACAATCAGGAAGGCGGAGATAGTAGTTCAGAGGATTCGATTGATTCCAATTTACCTGCTCCTGGAGTGATTGTCACGTTATCTGGATTACTGTGTGCACTATTCTTTCCGCGGAGAGAGAAAGGATAGAAATCATTGATATTGAAACGAGAAAGTGTGGAGCAATACGAACTATACTCAGGAACATATAACCGTGATTTATTGGTCCGATAGATGTTGATTGGGCCCTGCGTCCAAACTGAAGAGGGGATTTGGAGACCATGGCAGAAGACATGGATGCTGAAGAGCGCTTCAATAGGAACGTAATGTATGCCCTAGTGATTACATCGATAATGCTCTTGGTTCTACCTATGTTTTTCGTTGCAGGAAAATCGACAAACTACTCGGCTTACGATGATTCAGGTTTGGGACAACTTTCAGACATGAGAGAAAGTTTCGAGGACGAATATGTGGAGAACCGTGATGATGGATACTATGTCGCCAATACTATGTCTACTCCCATGCTGGTGAACGACTGGAAGGATCCACATCGAACACTCCTGACAATTATTGCTCCTGAGAAGCCGATTGATCAAACTGAGGCGGACGAAATTTACCGCTTCGTCACCGAGAAGGGTGGCAAAGTAATCGTGGCATCGGATAATACGCAAGCGCACAATCTTGCAATACTATTCGGTGTGAGATACATGGATGCCCCGTTGAAGGATGATAAGCAGCATTGGGTATACACTAAGCAAAATGAGCAATTCATTGATTGGGGGAATGTTTGGAGTGCATCTCCGGTGAGTCAGGACATTGACCAGATGTCTCCTGGAGCTCTAATGCAAGGTTGTACCGCATTCCAAATCCAGAACCCAGATGGATTGTATGACTGCAGACTACCAGTGATGTACAAGGGGCCAACTGGAATGATGTTTGAGGCCACGGACAGGGATTTGGAAGATCCCAGTCACAGAGAAATCATGACTCTTGGGAGGGCTTCTCCTTCGGCATTCATTGACAGAATGGGTAATGGAGATCCAACGAATCCTGAGAATCCGGCTACAGGTGACCTACGACTAATGATGAGGTTTGACTACCCTGGAATAAAGGTCCTTGACAAAGTAGCGGACGAAGGAAGAGGTGCGTTCTCAGCCGGCGTGGGGGAATTGGAAGTCACTGGTAGCATAGTTTTCGTTTCGGATGATGAGGCGTTCTCAAATATGCTCTGGGAGTTAGGAGTAGCTCAAGACCAAGGACTCAGCCAAGATTGCTCTGCCATAGGTGATTATACTCGTAACAACTGCTGGACACAAGAGATTCTGAACAACAACGAGTGGGGGGGCAATGAGAGATTCTTCAAACTCCTAGTTTACGATATGATGGAATTTGACAATGTAAACCTAAATGCACCCATAAGGTCTGATCCCGGAAACTTCCAAGTTGTTTTTGATGAGAGCAGGCACGTTACGGGAGTGCTTTCAGAGCCATTTGTTCAGACGATGGGGACAGTTGTCTTACTAACTTCCAACCAGTTCCTCAAGTGGCTAGTAGTCCTCAACGTAGCACTCCTACTGTTAGTGGCAATGATGGTGGTTCCCGAGAAGGAAAACTGGCGGCACGTTTTCGATTTAACCAGATTCAATCAGCGTCCAGAAAAACTGAACCCAGCGACATATAGAGATAGAGTCAGGAAAGCGCTACTAACCAAAGTGAGGATTCACCATGATTTGACACGGGACGAGATGGCAATGAGGCCTCCACCTGAAGTTCAGGCGATGATTGGCGATCCACGGCTCGTGGAATTGGCTTATAGCCAAAGCCGGACGTACACGCCGCAAGAGTTGCGCAAGTTGATGCAAACCATTCGCCGATGGGGAAAAAATAACTAATATAATGGAGAGAAAAAAATGAGTGAAACAGGACCAGCAAAAGGGATGCAAGCACCCGCCACGGGTGGACACGATGCGGCTTTGGCCAGGAAGGCACAAGAGGCTCGTGGATCAAGTAAGAAAGATGAGGTTTTGGCAGCTACAGGAGCGATGGGGCAGGCAATTAGCACGGAGGTTCAGAAGGTAATCATTGGGAAGGAACACGTAATTGACAACGTGATGGTGGATATTCTCTCAAATGGAAACCTTCTGTTCGAAGATTTTCCGGGTTTGGCTAAGACTCTGATGACCAATACCTTCGCGGATGCGTTAGGGTGCGACTTCAAGAGGGTGCAATTCACTCCTGATCTTCTTCCAGCTGACATTACTGGCACGAACATTTATGATGCTAAGAAAGGAGAATTTACCTTCAAACCGGGTCCTATCTTCTGCAACCTACTGCTTTCCGACGAGATTAACAGAGCCCCCCCGAAGACTCAGGCTGCTCTACTCGAGGCGATGCAGGAGAAACAAGTGACAATCGGAGTCGTCACGCACAAACTTCCTGCCCCTTTCCTAACCATGGCCACACAAAACCCAGTCGAGCAAGAAGGAACATACCCGCTCCCAGAAGCTCAACTTGACAGATTCATGATGAAGATGATGGTTGGCTATCCAGACAGAGCTGATGAGAATGAAATCCTCCAGAGGAGGATTGATCGAAAGAAGGACGAAGTTGAGGTTAACAGCATCACCGATCCAAGCATCGTAGTGAAGATGCAGCAGTCCTGTGAGGAGGTGTATGTAGACAGATCAGTGAGAGAGTACATGGTCGACATTGTGGCTAGGACTAGAGAGGATCCAAGAGTTCTCGTAGGTTCATCTCCAAGAGGCTCTCAGGCCCTGTTAAAGACCAGTAGAGCAGTTGCAGCGATGCGTGGGAGGGACTTCGTGACACCGGACGACGTGAAGTCAGTTGCAGAGTTGGCAGTGGCCCACAGACTCATTCTAAAACCAGAACACCAGATTAAGGGACTGGAGAATGGAGAGGTCGTGCGAGATATTCTACATGGAAAGAATGCCGCGAATGTTCCGACCGTTTGAGTGATGATGAGGTGGAAAGGTGGCCTGGAGCCGAAAGTCAGCGATGTTCGCATCTCTTTCGGTAGCGATGTACCTCTTAGGCCTAGTTCTACGTAACCAGCAACTCGTGACCGTCGCAGTCGTTCTTCTGTCGTTCCTTACATGGGCGGCTCTCAGAACAGCGCATGGTGACGTCGCTTCTTCCGGAAGGAGGGTGGAAGAGGCAGTCATGGATGAAGGGGTACAACTCCAGAGCATCGTCGCGATGCGAAAGACTTCGACTTCCAGAGTTTTTGAGGACGGTGAGATAGACGTAACCCTACGAATCCAGAACAGATCTGGAATGGCCAAGGTGCTGGAGCTACGTGACAGGGTTCCAGAGGTGATGAGGATAAAGAAGGGTGCGAACTACGTGCTGATGGAAATTGGCCCAAACCGGGAGACGGAGATATCTTACACCATCGAAACCCCTCTCAGAGGCTTCTACACGATAGGACCGGTGTGCATCAGAGTTCAGGACGAACTGGGTCTTTTCCACAACGAAAAAGAAGTTCAGCTCTATGATGATTTCTTGGTCTTCCCAAAGATGGAAGACATCAAGGATGCGATGATAAAGAGCAGAGTACCCAAGATTTTCACAGGTGCTGTCAATATCAGGAACCCAGGAGAAGGGTCGAACTTCTACAATCTGAGGGAATACCTCCCAGGAGATCCGATGAGGAAAATCAACTGGCAGGCAACGGCAAGACAGGATGGAAAGATGATGGTCAACGAATATGAGAGAGATGCGGTGAGCGATGTCATCATCCTTGTTGATAGCAGGTCGGTTAGTGAAACTGGCCCCGTTAGCAGAAACTCGCTGGTATACAGCACAAGGGCTGCAGCAAGTCTGACTCAGCACTTCCTCTCTAGAAGGGATTCAGTAGGTCTGGTTGTCTACGGCGACGAGATTGTATCAGTGGACAGGGACACTGGCAAGAAACAGTTGTACGTCATTCTGACTAAGTTGGCAGGAGCGATGGCTAAGGGAAACACCCCTCTCAAGATTGTAACTACTCGAATAATGCCTCACATCCACAGAGGTAGCCCAATCATCATACTTTCACCTCTTGAGGATGATCCCACGATAGTGGATGCTGTCAGAGATCTTAGAGCCAGAAACTTCGAGGTCACCGTATTGTCACCCAGCAGCCTAGAATTCGAATTCGACGCTAGGAGGATAGACCGGACCGGTTATGAGGTCTTGAAAACCGAGAGGGACATATTGATGACAGAACTCAGAGGATTGGGTGCTTACGTGATGGATTGGGAGCCGGACATGTTGCTATTCACAGCCTTAGCAGGAGCAAGGGGTTTCTGAGGTGGAGTGAATATGGTAGAACAAGGAAGTAAGGGTCCAGTCGACACATCTCACTTGTATGATGGCAAGGTTGTGCGTTCATCTGCACCCAGCCGGAAGAAGGCTGCTGGGACGATAAAGGCCGATACAGGAATCCCAGATGATGCAGTTCCCGAAGTTACAATTCCAAATTGGATAGATGCTATTTTCGGAGGACCAGTTCTGGAAAATCGAGAGTTCGTTTCACCAAATAGAATGGTCATAACCCTGCAAATGGGAGCTATTGGATCCCTACTGGTGCTGGGTTTCCTCACATTCATGCTGACACCAGTTTCGGGAACAGCATGGTTTGCTCTGTCAAACATGGTTGGAGTGGGTGTACTTGGACTATGGCTTCACATGCTGATGATCCTAGTAGGGATGATTTCCGGATTCTGGGGGGTGTGGCAGAGAGACCAACGCGCCATGCTTCTGTCCTACGTCACTCTAATCTTGGTCACAATCAGGTTTGCAGGTAGTAAAGTGGAATTCGGTTTAAGTTTCCTCCCAGATAATGAAGTGATTCAGAAACTGCTACTGATTCTCTATGCTGTGTTCCTCGTTGTGTACATGGAAATCTCTAGTGCAGTGATTCGGTTCTCGATGCTAGATACATCAATTAGGACAGGAGAGGTTTACGTGATGAACGTGAAGAGCATCACTGACAGGTACAACAAGGCATTAGGTTACACTCCGATGGTTGCGGCAGTGGTAGCAACACTTACCCTCTTCATCAATTTCTTCATCCCGCTTTTCGTTGGGATATTTGATTCGGTTGCTGCAAATAGACTCGAGGAAAGCGTGGAGTTGACTAGCGTTTACGGTGTAGCGTTGGGCACAATCCTAGTCTTCATCGTAATCGCATCAATGTTCGCAATCAACCTTCCACTTAGGATTCAACAATATCTTGAGAGGCAATCCTAGTTATAGGAAACCCCCCATTATCCCTAAGTCACTGATTACGAGCATTGCCACTGCCTCAACAACGGGCGCTGCCCTTGGGCCAATAACCGGATCATGTCTCCCACCAACCTTCAGTGCCTGGGTTTCATTACTCGGTAAGTGTAGAGTGAATTGCTCCCTTGGTAGACTACTGGGTGGCTTGAAGTGAACCAGGACACGAATTGGAGCACCGGTAGACCTCCCTCCCAGAGCGCCATCTGCTTCTCCCGTCTCCGAACCCTCTAGAATTGGATATTCTGGACCTGGAATCCACATGTCATTGTTCTCGGAGCCTCTCATCTGAGATGCCTCAATTCCATTGGAGAACTCAATTGCCCTAGCTCCGGGGATTGCCATCAGGCCTCTGGCAAGGGAAGGTTCTATCCCGTCGAACCAAGGTTCTCCGACTCCTATTGGGAGACCCTGAATCAGCAATTCAACAACCGAGCCTATGGAGTCCTTCTCCCTACGGACCTGTTTGATCAAATCGGCCATCATTGAAGCGGCTTCGGAATCTCGACAATTGAGTCTAGACATGTCTGAGCCCTCCTCGAGTGGTTGTGATTTGTCGAGTTGAATCAATGGTCTTGCCGCAATCTCTCCCACTCTGCTTAGATGGGCATGACATGCCCATCCTGCTTTGTCCAGGATTGCCCTAACTTGACTTCCTGCAGAAACTAATCCAAGAGTGAGCCTAGCAGATTGAGAGCCGCCGCCTCGAGGATCATTAGATCCTCTTGATCTAATTTCTTCCACCATATCGGCGTGACCAGGTCGAGGATGATCGGGCAGGAAACTGTAGTCTGATGAACGCGCATCGGAGTTTCTAACCAGCATCAGAAGTGGCCATCCGGTTGCCTTTCCCTCATGGATTCCGGAAAGAATCTCGCACTCATCTGGTTCCAATCGTAATGACATGTCCCTTCTGCCTGGTCTTCTCTGGGCCAAATCACTAGAAAGAGCCTGCAAGTCAATTTCCGTACCCGGAGGAATGCCCTCGACCAATGCTCCTACGCACTTTCCGTGACTCTCTCCGAATAGTGTGACCTTCAATTGGTCTCCAAGATTCATTCCCATATTTACACCTCCTCTAACAGTTCCTCACCACTAGCGAACCTAGTTGAAATCACTGGAAGGCCCATCTCGGAGATAATTTGAGACAGAGTTTCTGAGTCGTCTTCGAAGCACACTATGGCAATTGCAGGACCTGATCCACTGATTCCAGAAGCTATGGCTCCCGATGCAATGCAGAGGTTGCTGATTCTCAGGGCCTCTTGATCATCAGTGGCAACTGCCACGGCCATCCCATTTGACGACATAGAATCCAGAGTGGAGCCACTAATTATCGATGCCAATGATCTCTCGAAAATCTGCCTCTGTTCGGAGAAAGATTGTGTTGAAACTACCACTGAACGCTTACCACGGAGGCAAAGCAGTACTGACAGGTTTTGATCCATAATGCCTTGGATAATTACAGAATCCGAGGCTCCAAGATTTGGGTCAACTAGTTTCCATCCGGATTCTAGAGAAGCCCAATTATCATCCATGCTTCCAGTGATTGCACAATTCGACATCATCTGAGACTTGGCTGCAAGATCCGCTATTTCGGAATTTGATAAACCGGCCCACGCGCAAGAATTCAGCGCACGAAAAGCCGCACATGACAGGGCTGAGCTGGACTTCAGGCCTTGGCCGATTGGAACTGTGCTATTTATCTTCCATCCGAATTCTCTAGGAATGGGGAGGTTCTCTTCCTTCCAACATGATTCGATAGCATCTAGAAGTCCATGTCTGTCATCATCGACTTCTAGCCTCTCATCAACTATCTTGACCTCTGTTGCTAGTTGAATACCGACGGAGCAGCCCTTCCCGATGCCCAACGCATGTAGAATTGAGATTGCCCCGTTGGCTCTCCCCTCTCCTAGGACATTCACTTCTCGGACACCTCCGCATTGAGTGCGATTCCAATGTGTCTGGCCCTATTGTCGGTGATTACAGAAATCCTGTCTCCTTTTTTCACCTGGGTTGCGGAAATTACCCCTCCACTGGGAGTCATCAATCTTACAGTCTCTGCTTGCTGGGCAATGATTTGTCCCTGTGAACCTGAGACTTCGAATCTAATCATGAGTAGGGGTCGAGTCTCAACTTTCAATCGACCGATTGTGGCTTTCTCTTGTTCTCCGGAAGAAGACAATACCGCTACTTCGTCCCCAGAGGAAAGTTCACTAAGATACTTGGTCTTTCCATCGGCCATTAGGACGTAAGAGTGGATTGCTCCGGCATTTACTCTAAATGGGCGAGTAGGGACGTATTCCGACTGAATTGTTTCCCCGTGGATTAGGCAAAGCTTGCCTGAAATAGAGCCGATGGCCAGACCCTGTCCATCATTTATCCTCTTGGTTAGATCGACGCATACTCTTTCTCCGACTCCCACTCCATCGATTGACAGGATTCGAGCCTCTTCGGTGGTGATTATTTTCCCCAATGCTTCATCATCCCACCTGCCTCCGAATGTTCCAATTGCATCCTCAATCATCTGACTGGGTACTAAGATAGCGTCTACTCCCTTTCCCAAGGCAAAGGCTGCACCGTTGAGTTCGACTTTCTTGTCGATAGATACAGCGATTCGTGTACCTGTTCCTCTAGATGCCGCTACAAGATTCTCCAGAGGAATCATGGTCCAATCAGAGCATCGGACTAGAATCCATGGAACTAGTCCGATTAGGGACAATGCTTCATCCTGGTCTGTTGGGTTGTCTAATTGTACTTCAGAAACGTCTTCTGAAGAACCTGTCCAGATTCGGTTAATCACATCGTTGTTGGTGCCTTCATTGGCATTGGAGTCGGACCAGATTTGCATCCATTCACCTCAGGTGCCTTGCTGCCTCTTCTACAGTAGCCCCGTCATGGACAATCGCTCTAAGGGACCTGATGTGAGATGCGGGGTCTTCTGCAGCGAATACATGCCTGCCGATGCATACTCCGGAACCCCCGGAGTTGATTGATTTCTCAACCAGTTCTAGAACCTGTGAGAATTTTCCCTCCCTTGGCCCTCCAGAAACCAGAACTGGGATTGGAACTGATGAAGTTACGATTCTGAAAGACTCTTCGGAACCCGTCCATGGAACCTTGACAGCGTTGCAACCCAATTCCCATGCTAGTCTCGCAGCATGTGCAACTCCTCCTGTGAGGTCTGATGAATCAACAGACAGATTGGCTCCCCTTGGATAGAACATTCCCAACACTGGAAGGCCTGCTTCGAAGGCTTCTGTAGTGATTCTAGCCATTCGACCGATCATTTCTGGCTCTGCTGGATCTCCGAGGTTTACCTGTGCAGACAACCCTATTGCCCCTCTGGAATGGCCCTCGGAGGCGGTAGAGACCAGGACCTTGTCCTGGGAACGAGAGCCACCATGGATGGTTGATAGGGATGTGTGGCAGACAAATCTGCCCCAAGAAGTTCTATCAAAATGGTGGCTCACTGCCCCCTTCTGCATCACTATTGCATCTGCTCCGCCCTCTATCGCTGCGTCAACTGCTGAATCGCTATCCATGAGTCCGGGTTCGGGGAACGAGGACGCACTGTGGTCCATAGGTACCCAAACCCCCCTACCTCCAGGAAGGATTGTTTCCAAGCGTCTTGCTAGGGCATCGGCCACGTATTATCGCCATTGTCTCCTCTCTTGAATGGTCCCGTTCCCTCTTGTCCGGGTTTCCTCTCCAATTTGCAGATCAGATTTCCAGATCGACAATTACTGGAGCATGGTCGGAGACAACTAGGCCTCCCTCTCTCATAATCTCAGTTGATTTCATCAGTGGCCTTGCTGCTTTGTTCGCTAGGATGTAGTCTATTCTCCAACCTCTGTCCCTCTCCCTTGCTCTGCGGAAGTTTGACCACCAAGAATAGGGACCCTTCATAGGTCCCACGTGAATTCGCAGAAGATCGTGCCACCCCGTTTCCAACATTCGATCGAACCACTCCCTCTCGTGAGCCAAGAATCCTGATGTGCGCTTATTTCCCTCGGGATTCCATATGTCATCCTCTGTATGAGCAATGTTCAGGTCACCGCAGAGAAGAGCAGGGTCGGACGATTCGATGAACTGTTGGCTCCACAGGAGCATGTCCTCGAGCCACTGATCCTTGTACTGTTGGCGCTCTTCTTTGGAGGAACCGTTTGGCAGGTACATGTTGATGCAACTCAAGTTATCGTGCTTGGTTACTAGGACACGACCTTCTGGGTCGCGAATCTCATCGAGGTCGGTGTCGATTCCCCTCCCAATCTCAGTCATCCCAATCCTAGAACAGGACATTACGCCAGAATATCCCTTCTTTTGTGCAGGGTGCCAAATTACCTCATACCCCTCGGGCTGAGACCAATCCTTTGGCATCTGCTCTGGTAAGGCTCGGACTTCCTGGAAGAGCATGACGTCGGCATCAATCCTTTCTATGAACTCATCAAGCCCCTTTCGGTGGGCTGCCCGAATCCCATTCAGGTTCCAAGTGACGACTCGCACGAGGGGTGCTCACTGAGATAGGTCTTTGACTTTCTCGACTAAATCCATCCTGCTGATTCTCCACATTCCGTATGGAGTGAGAATTACTGAGATGAAAACAACGATGCCAACAAGTTGTGCTGCAACCATGAAATCAAACTTCACAGTCAGATAAAATGCCCACTGGACAAATGTAGAGATTAATGCTTGAGTACCAATAATAGTGAAAATGGTGGCGAGAATACCTCCTATCAAACCAATAGCGATATGTTCACCCAACATCATTCCACCTATCCTGTTGATTGGAGCACCAAGCACCCTTAGTGTGGCAATCTCTACGTCTCGTTCTGCAAGATTCATGATTAGTGTATTGAATAAAACAACAATTGCAATGAGTATTCCAAGCGCAAGAATTGAACTGAAAATTGCTTGTTGCTGTTCCAGAAGAGACTCAAAAGTTTTGATTAAGTCCTCTTTTTGAGTCACTCCGAGTGAAATTTCGCCCAATTCACTGTCGACTACAACTCCCTCTGGCAAATCAATCAATACAGAGGTCGCTTCAATTCCCACTACAGGTACGAGATCTTGTCGATGGAAATATACAGTTCGCGACACTTCTCCTTCAGTAATACCAGTTATCTCAATATCCAACGAAGTTGAACCAAACAAAATCGTCTGAGTTTGTCCAATTTGCCAATCGAGGAAGTGCTGTAATCCCTCATCAACCAGTACCTGTGTAACTTCAGAATTAGCAACAGGGAGCGCACCTTCTTTAAGATCTAAAACTATCATAGAATTTTCATTAGTAGATACCGTATCCAATCCATAAGTCAAGAGGTACCTCGTATCTCCCTCTGAGTTAGCTGGGAAAACTAGCATCGACTCATGAGATGCACCTCTCTCATCGGCCCATTCATTCACTGCTACCTCTCCTCCAAAGGGAACAACAACTTGAGCATCCCAATTTTGGTTATCTCTAACATTACCAACTACAGCATCTTCCATTGTACCCATCATCAGTGCCATACTGCCAAAAATTAGCATTGACAGGCCGACAGCAATGAATGTGAAGGCTAGTCTGGTTGGTTTTCTAATGCTGGACCTGATAGTAAGACCTACTGTAGAAGGTAATCTCGAAGTTAACTTCTGTAGGCCTCGAGACGAGAGTCTGATCTGATGTTGGCCACGCATGATTTCCAAAGGTTGTAGTCTAGAGGCTTGGATAGCTGGAAGAATTCCAGAAAACAAAACAATTAACATCGCAATTCCAGAAATTTGCAGTAGGATTGGAACGACATCTGCAGGTTCAATAATTGGAATTCCCAGCAATTCTTCATACATATTCAGCATGGCTGGAGCACCCAATAATACTCCAAGGATTGTACCAATTAAACAACCGATTAAACCTATTATAATGGGCATCAAGATATATCCTGGAATTATAGCATTTCGTGGAATCCCGAGTGTTCGCAATATTGCAATCTCTCTAGCCTGAGATTGTACCAATCTCTGAAGGCTCAAGAAGATGGTGATTCCAGCAACTATTGCGATCATTGCAGTAACTGGTACATACATCGACATCGCACCTTCGGCATCGGTACGAAG
>Ga0208522_1000914_pt1 | contig 19576 bp, 17 predicted proteins | sample ETNtaG_25_FD_185763 | JGI IMG/M metagenome (GOLD analysis project Ga0208522, IMG submission 185763) | Marine microbial and viral communities from oxygen minimum zone, Eastern Pacific Ocean - ETNP201302SV86 (SPAdes) (version 2) | ecosystem: Environmental > Aquatic > Marine > Oceanic ... | reverse complement strand
TGCGGATGAGTTTCTACGCGCCGGAGCATCGGCGGTGGCAATTGGTGGGTCTGTGCTTTCTCCAGTCAGGATGAGGAATGAGGAATTTGACACCATCAGGAAAGAAATTTCAGAATTTGTATTGGCTGTCAGAGCATATTACTCTAGAATCAGTTGAGTCTTTATTCAATCTGCAAAGTATAAGGTGAACTATGTCATTTGATTTTATGAAAAACCCCATGATGTTTGATGATGAAGAACGTTTTGTCAAACTTTGCGAAATCATCGAAGACGCTATCCGGGAAACTGATGATGGCGAAGGAAAATTTTCTGACCTTGAAGTCATGCAGGCGATGGATTTTGTGGGATTCAATCTTTTCCGGGATAACTGGGAAGAGTTTAAGAAAATGGAATCATCCCGGGAATTCAATGCGGGAGAAATAAAAAACTCAGATAACAAAAAGTTTATTAATTAACAGAGCTTCTAATAAATTTCGCTTTCTTGGCGATCTTTTGAAATAAAATGTACTGGATTGTTTCAAGAACTTTCCAGTTAAATATCAGTACAGTCTCTTAGATCAGATCAAGTTCATATGTCCTCGGAATCTGGCCTTCTTGGTCCGCCCATTTCCTCTCTTTTTCACAGCTCCATTTTCCCCCATTTAGGATTTCATCTATAACTGTCTTTCATCTCAGCAATGATACGAGTGCTAATAATTTAATGCGGAGGATGCAAGCAGGTGGGATGTTAAAAAATAGAGGGGGTGTTTCAGGACGCTTTCAGTTCATCCAGTTTTGATTCCCAGTAATCCAATAGGACCTGGATTGTGGCGACATGCTTTTTTTCCTCTTGATGCAGTTCTTCGTATATGCGGCGTCTTCCAATATTTTGTTCTGAGTCGCTGGGTGTCTTTTCTAACAGCGTCTCATAGTATTGGACTGAGTTCTCTTCGCTGATAAGAGATTTATTTAATACTTCAAGTCTGCCCTGAACTGTGTCTACGGTTTCAAAATTCTGTTTCATACGGGAATCAATTTGATTAATAGCAGGGTTTAAGCTCTTAACTATTTATATCATAATTAACCGCCATTAAGGCAAGTGGATATTGATAGTTGTTTTTCAATGATATATTTCAGGTACAATACATTCAATATTATTTCAGTCTCTTTTTGGAGTAATTGAATATTATGCCATCAAATGATATCAGGGATGTATACCGGCAACTTGTGCTCAAGCTCGAGGAGCGTAGTCGACTGGGCGGTGTTATGGGGGTTATGCATTGGGATCAGGAGGTCATCATGCCCAAGGGTGCCGCTGACGGCAGAGCTAAGCAGATGGCCGCGCTTGCTGGCGTTTTGCATGAAAAATCTATTAATCCACGAGTGGGGAATTTAATCGACAAGCTCACCGCGTCGGGAACGGATGAGTTTACGGATGCAGAGTGGTGCAATATCAGAGAAGCTAAGCGCGAGTTCGACCTGGAAACAAAAATTCCCAAAGAACTGGTTCAGGAAATAGCTGAGTTGGGTTCGCGAGGTCATCAAGTCTGGGCTAAAGCAAGAGAGGAAAATCGGTTTGAAGATTTTGCTCCCATTCTTGAGCGGTTCATAAGTCTCAAAACCAAATGGGCTGAACACGCTTTTCCAGATTTGGAGCCTTATGACGCAAATCTGGATATTTTTGAGCGGGGTATGACGATGGAACGTCTTTCTCCTATTTTTGAATATTTGAAAATTGAACTGGTTCCTCTTGTTCGTTCGATAAACAACTCTGACAGGAAGCCGGACGATTCCTTTTTGGAGGGTGATTTCCCGATTGATAAGCAGGAGGCCCTGGGCAACAGTATCAGTCGCGATATGGGATTTAATTTTGATAAAGGACGGATGGATGTATCGGTACATCCCTTTTGCGGAGGAGGGCACCCAACGGATGTACGCATTACAACTCGATATCGTACTAATAATTTTATTGAGTCACTATTTGCGGTTATCCATGAAACAGGACATGGGTTATATGAGCAGGGTCGAATGGAAGATTCCCTAGACTTACCTGTGTCCGAACCCTTGACCATGGCGGTTCATGAATCGCAATCGCTATTCTGGGAGCGAATGATTGCTCAGGGGAAAAGTTTCAGCATCCGCTATATCGATAAATTCAGGGAAGTGTTTCCTGGTTTTTTAAAGGTTGCTTCTGCTGATAAATTATTCAAAGCAATCAATGTGTGCCGTCCCTCATTTATCAGGGTGGAGGCAGATGAGTTGACTTATCCCATTCATATAATACTCCGCTACGAAATCGAAAAAGCCATGTTTGATGGTACCCTCATGGTTAAGGATATACCTGAAGTGTGGAACAGTAAGATGGAGAAATACCTGGGAATTAAACCCTCGACCGACACTCTGGGAGTTTTACAGGATGTGCACTGGAGTGGCGGCGCATTTGGGTATTTTCCTTCATATACGTTGGGCGCAATGTATGCGTGTCAGTTTTATAATAAAATGATTACCGATTTAAAGGATGTGCCCGGTCGGATTGAGCAAGGGGACTTTGCATGCATAAGAAAATGGCTTAATGAAAAAATTCATCAACAGGGTCGCTTGTATTCTCCTGATCAATTGGCAAAGAAGGTGACGGGAAAAGCCTTGGAGCCTGGTGTATTCATCAATTATCTCAAGACAAAGTACAATGCAATTTACGGGTTAAATTAAACAGGCTTTGATATGGATGATACTTTGATTGGCAATTTGCACTCCGACCAGGGAGATTCAAAAGAACCTATACATATTGTGTATTGCGAAGTTTGTCATGCTCGGCTATCGCCTAAAGGAATGTTTTGCCCTGAGTGTGATCCGCCTTTACCTCCTGGCGACGAGCCTGAGGAAACGGGTACTACGTTTCAACAGGCTCTGTTGCGCATCTGCGCATTGGTGTTTTTATTTCTTGGTGTGGCCTTCGTTAAACTCGATATTTCCTTAGACAGTCTATTCTCAGACAAGCTGGCGAAAGGGGAACTTGAAATGTTAAACGAAAATGAACGCCCGCATGATATGGATTTCCAAACGGTTCATACCGTAATCGTGCCTTTGGCCAACATTCGTTCCAAACCTTCTATGAATGGAAAAGTTGTCACGGTTGCTGAACAAGGCATGAGGCTTGAAGTTGAGGAAGATAATGGTCGTTGGTCAAAAGTACGTATTTTTGGCAAAACAGGGTGGATAGCCAATAAATTAATCAAGACAGAAGTACAAATGCAGGAATAGGAAGTTATCCACTTAAAGAAGCGCGAGCTTCTAGAAGGGCATTTTTGAATTCTTCATAGTTTCTAGTTACTGGAAACTGGGGAAATTCTTCTATCACATTGTCGGGCGGACAAAATAAAATTCCGGCATCGGCCTCTACCAGCATTCCTGTATCATTGTAAGAATCTCCTGCCGCGATCACCTGAAAATTTAATCCTTTAAGAGCTGACACTGCTTTTGTTTTTCCATCGGACTGTCTTAGGCGATAATTTTCGATTCGACCTTCGGCATCAATGATTAATTCGTGGCAGAACAAGGTAGGGTAATCCAGCTTTCCCATAAGTGGGGAGGCAAACTGATAGAACGTATCGGACAGAATGATCACCTGAAACTCGGATTTAAGCCATTCAAGGAATTCCTTTGCTCCATCCAGTGGCGACAAAGTATGAATGACATCCTCTATGTCCGCCAGTTTCAGGTTATTCTCATCAAGAATATTAAGACGACCACGCATTAATTCATCATAATCAGGGATATCCCGTGTTGTGAGTCTGAGTTTTTCAATTCCCGTTTTTTCTGCAAAGGCAATCCATATCTCAGGGAGTAAAACACCTTCAAGGTCGAGACAAGCAAGCATATAAGTGTTCCTTCTGGCTAGGGTTATGGTGTGGTTAAAATTGTGATGAAAGTGTGATCATTTCAGGCGGGTCATTATAGTAGATGGTGAATTTAAAACAACCCCTGTCATGCCGGGGTCTGTTTTCCTCGTTTGCGGGCCAACTCAACCAGAAATACCAGTTCTTCATTTTGGATAAAACGGGAGAGGAGGGCATATAAAGAAATACCGATCCCGATATCAGCGGAAAGAATCATAATTTTTAGTCCAAGAGAAGCTGACGGATCAAAAAATGCATCATTAAAAAAATAAACGACAGCTCCCATGATTGCTGAAGCAACGAACAGTTTGATCATGGATGATAAAATTTTCCGTCCTCCCATCAATCCAAGTCGCTTTCTTAAAAAGTGAATCAACAGCACTACGTTAAATAAGGCGGCTATTGAGGTGGCCAATGCCAAGCCGCCATGCTGTAAGGGTCCCATGAGGATCAGGTTCAGTATGATATTGAGGATCATTGAATACACCCCAACCTTGGCGGGGGTCTTGGTATCCTGCAGGGAATAAAATGCAGGCGCAATGACCTTGATTCCACAAAAAGCGCATAAACCCATAGAATAATAGAGCAGGGCAATTGCTGTACCTTCCGTTGTCAGGCGTGAAAACTCACCTCTCTCCCATAGAGTGTTGACGATAGGAAAACGCAGGAGAATAAGGCCCACAGTTGCCGGGATGGTAATAAACAGGATGAACCTGATCCCGAAGGCGATTGTTTTGATCATTTCAGAAAATTCTTTGTTGGCGGCCTGTCCAGACAACATTGGCAGGATAGCCACTCCCACGGCGACACCGAATACACCCAGCGGCAACTGAACAAGTCTGTTCCCATAATATAAATAGGAGATAGATCCTTCATCAAGCATGGAGGCAAGGAGGGTATCCACCAGCATATTCAGTTCATACACCGCAAGTCCGAATATGACAGGGATCATCAGTTTACCAATTTTGATAACCTCGGCACTTTTCCATTGGATGGAGGCGGTGAATCTGAATCCGCGACGTAGTACCTCAGGAAACTGAACTGCAAATTGAAGCATTCCCCCTGCCAGAACCCCAAAAGCCAGTCCTAAAATTGGTTCCTTCAACTGTGGGGAAATAAGCAGTGCTCCGCCAATCATGCAAATGTTAAGGAGGGCGGGAGTTAACGCTGGAAGGGCGAAAACGTTATGTGTATTTAAAATACCCATGCAGAACACGGCCAGGCCGATAAATAGAAGATAAGGGGCCATCCATTGGGTAAGGAGAACGGTCAGGTCAAATTTGTCAGGCGTCTCAATAAATCCGGGAGCAAAAACCATGATCACAAATGGAGCTAACAGGACCAATGCCAGAGAAGATGTGACTAATAAGGTCAATAGAATGTTGAACAGGTTGGCGGTCATTTTCCACGCTTCCTGTTCACCTTTTTGATTCCTGATTTCTAAAAAAACAGGAATAAATGCGGCTGTGACGGCTCCTTCGCCAAGAATTTTTCGCTGAACATTAGGGATCCTGAATGCGACAAAAAATGCGTCCGCCGCGGCCGTTGCTCCAAATTGCATGGCGATGACAAGGTCTCTGATAAAACCGAGCAGACGAGAGATTAAGGTCATTCCACCTACTGCGCCTGCGGCTTTGCCTACTTTTTGATTGTTTTCCATTGAGTCCGGACAGCTGGCTGGGAAAATGAGGGAATTCTATTTAAGTTGAACTTCTGATTCGCCGATCTGACAACGAGCGGGGTAAATAATCAGAACGCCTGGATAAGCGTGAGTTCTGTGTTAACATTTACCGCAACTTATTGAAATTATACATAATTATTGTATTCGAGCCTAATTAATTATATATCTGAAACTGGCAACCCTGAGCCTGTAAAATACCCCTAAATAATGAACAATTATAATTTTTGTGTGAAGAAGACAACCCTACTGCCATTCCTTGCTTTTATTCTATGCGCGGTTGGTTCCGCATGAAGCAATCCAATTGATTCTAGGATGGTTGGAGTGCGTTTGTATACCGACCGTGTCGAGATCACTTGGCAAGTCTATGCTGAAGTCCCACCTGGAGCGTCTTCTCTGACTCCCATTCAACTTCCTTGTAGATGAGAGTTATTTTGGAGGTGTGCGCAAGGGCAAGCGTGGACGTGGAGCCGCCGGTAAGGCACCGGTCTTCGGTCTTTTAAAGCGTGGGGGCAGGGTTTACGCCAAGGTAATACCTGACACGAAAAGTAAAACGTTGGTGGATATTATACAAAAAAGGATTGTTCCTGATAGCATCGTTTATTCGGATGGATATCATTCTTATAACGTTTTGGATGTGTCAGAGTTTAAGCACTACCGGATCAATCACTCAAATTTCTTATCAGCAAGATATTAAAATCACAGAGAATGAGATTAAACTGCCACCCGGTAAAAAGAATGAGGGAAATATACTACCCTGAAAAATAAATCTCATACCTGAAATAAAAGAGACGATTCGTATGGACTATCAGGTTGAATACCCAGAAGGAAAGTCTGTAACCGGGCTGGATTAAGACTCCATCTTAACAGCTCATTTATTATTTGGTTATCAGATAGGCTGGTGGGCGGTACATTGTTTTTTCCAATCCTATTTGTACCTCAGAAACGTTATGCCCCCGCCTGAATTTGATCCATGGAGTTTCGTGATCTCTTAAACTTGATAGTTCATTAATCGTAGCGTTTATCCCATTTATCGATTCGATCACATCTCCTACTCGAAACCAGCTGTACCTGCGAAATGGGCTGTACAAACCGATTTTTATAATTTCAATATCTTCATTGTAATCTTCTGCAACGGTCAGGTCCAGACTATATATATAGTCCGGTTTAATATCCACTGACATACCTTCTACTACCTCATTTGCCCTAATAGATTTGGAGCAGAGTATGAATCCCAGGCAAACAATAATTATCAGCTTGGCAAAAGATGGGTGATACTGAGGACCTTGAAAACCATTGATATACGGCATGGCGTTCCTCCCTGCAATATAGATCCATATCTTTCTATTTGTTACGATGCTGTAACCTACTAAAAAGTTTCTATAAATCTTGTATGAAGTGACTTGCGAAGGAACGTATCTGTTTTCCGTTGAGGACATGAAAACGGCGAATTTTCTCAATGGTTTGATTGGAAAATCGTTTCAGAGGAATGTGGATAATACTTTTATGATATTTTCGCGCTAGTCGACGCCAACTGGATTTAGGAAGGCAGGGTGAAACTACAGTGATGTGCTTTTCCTGAGAATGAAAGAAAGCGGCTTCGAGTATTTTTTCTTCCAGAGTTTTGGCTGTGTTGATTCTGCGGTCCTCCCATATGTCTGGAATGAGGCGGGGAGGATAAATCATCATGCATCCGCCATAAGTGGCGCGTCCTATTCCAGGCCCTACCATATCGCTCATATAATTGGTCGCAAAAAAACATAAGGTTGACTCTTCATTGTGCTCCGCGTACCAAGTCTGCCTCCACTGATAAACTTCAGGATTGGGTTCTACGTCGAATAGAAACACAACGATTTCCACTCGACCTTTAGAGGCTGGAATTTCTTTGACGTATATATCTCCCTCATGCCAGTGACGCAGTGTGTCACGCATGTCTATCCCATCTTTCACTGACGAAGTAAATTTTTCTGTCCTTGCGAGATCATTACTCAACAAAAGCTTTGTTTGCTCACGAACGTGTGAATTAAAGCTTTCTATCTGGTCGTCCTCTGGCGGGTATGAACACTGTCCATAGGGGTTCCAATTATATTTCCATTCGACTTGCTTTTGCATGTCAGCTTCAGGTTTCAGATCCATGCTTCGCCATTCGAGTTGGATTTCTGATAATCTATTTTTCATGTCTACGGGTGACTCATCACTGCCTATCGCTTTGTCAATGCCAAGAGTCAAAGGTTCAAACGATGCTGAGTCATTTTTTTGAAAAGGATATTCTCTCGCGGCATCAAGAACGGCAATTGCGAATGGGTCACCTCCTATTTGCTTGGCTGTTGTTATCAGGGTATAGAGGTCAGGTGTTAAGCGGTTCTCCAATAGAGTGAGATTACGTACATATTGCAGGTAGATTTGAAATGTCTGCGATGTCAGGTTGTGATAACGCACTTTATGTTTTTCTGTGAACATTTGCCGTGCACGAAGAAGTATTTCTTTTATTCCATCTATAGAAACTTCTTTGTCCGATTTCATCTCCTGTCGATTTTTTTCGTATAGATAGGTGATATACGGAAATTCTGTGAGCGCGAAAAACAGGGTTTCCCTCTCGACCCCAAAACTTTGTGGAATTTGGGAGGGCTCTGGTTTTTCGTAAGGTTTTCTTTCATCATATGCTTCCTTGATCCATGGCCAGTCTAATATGGAGCAGATCAAAGTAATGTGACTGAATTCCATTTCCAGCTGGTGGAGTTGAAAAGCCATCCACCTGACTCTTTTGTCATGGAGGCTACCGGGGTCTGGTCTTTTGATGATGAGTAACACGGCGGCACAAAACTTTTCGTAAGACATATGCCTGAGTGCGTATGTATCGGGGAAATCAACTTTCCTTGGCTCATAAATATCACAGCTCAAATCAATATATTTTCGAGGAATTCCTTCCTGAGCGGCAATGCGTAGTCCCATGATCATCGGCTGGCAGGGGTCAACAGGGACGTAGTTGACGGAGCCTTTTGATTCCTCCTGGCAACTCAGGGATATCAAAGGTAATCGATTGATTCCATCTTCGACGGTTGATTGAAACTCCGGCGGTAAAGCCACAGTGATGCAATCAGGGGAAGCCGATAGTATCTGTTCACGAATTATGCGAGTGAAATTTGCGCTTCCATGCACGACTGGAAGGAAACAGATTTTTTCACTGAGGTGGAAGATATCCATGGTGGTTATCGATCAGGATGAAGAGGGCTGTCCTCGTCAAAAAAGAAATCTCCTAATCCTTGCGGCAGCTGCGTTTCTCCCAACGCCCGATTTCTCTTTGCGGCCATGCCATCGAGATCTAACGCATCATCTCCAAGAACTTTTTTTACGGATTCCTGCCACACTGTATCTTTCGCTAATGGATGGTTCTTGTCCTGCGCCAGGCGCTTCATCGCGTATCGCAGAATATGAAGTCCGTCCCTCGGAGAAAAGTCCAGGTCGAGTTGGTGCGAGCGTTGTAGGAAATCCACGGTCATTTTCAAAAGCTCAGCTTCGGCGAATGGAAGGTGATATTGTAAAATAGACATTTCATCCTGATAATCAGGCATATTCAATGCCAGTGTGGGTTGGAGTCGGGACAGGATGTAGTCAGGAATTTCAAAGGTTGATTCATCCTGATTCATGGTGACACAGGCACGAAATTCCTGATGCGCCTGAATGCGTAGTCCAGCGATAATCGACTCGACGTAACGCCTGTGGTCCAGGAGAGGCGCGAGGGAGGCCCAGCTTTTTTCATTCATCCGGTTTCCTTCATCAAGGATACAAATTCCTCCGGTGATCATAGCCGTTACCAGCGGGGATGCGTGATATGAAATCTTTCCTGATTCTGCCAAAACCGGGGTGATGAGTAAATCTTCCGGACGCGTGTCACTGGTGCATTGAAAGATATAAAGAGGTTGTTTTCTGTGTAATGCCGCGACCATTCCAAGCGTGGTTTTTCCGATTCCCGGCATTCCAGTGATACGGGGAGCCAATGGCAGGTCCTTTTCCGATACCACAAGCCAGCACGCTAAAACTTGTTTCAGAATTTCACTCTGTCCGATCCATTCGGGGTTAGTGGTGTCGGCATGGCTCAATGCCAGAGTTATGCCTTCTATAGTCGCAGTCTTGGGTTGATTATTATCGTTCATTCATTCCTCAATTAGGGATCATAATAGGTAATGTTGTAAAAAGTTATTGGTTCATGACTAGTTAATGTCCCTCAAAAAGGGCTAAAATGCAGTCACGACGCGGTAAAATTTGATGCATCACCGTACACAGGAAAAGCTGATAAAAGAAAAAGTGTGAAAGTTAACAGCAGATGAAATATTTGTCGATGGCGCATGGTATACCTCCCTTTATAATAATTCGCATAATTATTATACAATATTATATTTTAAACAATTACCGATTTGTGAATGGCTCGGATTTCTGTGCTATCCTTTGTAAAAGGAGTCAGAAAATATGATTGTAGATTTAAATCTAAAAGGTAAGCGAGTCCTCATCATTGGAGGTGGTAGAGAGGCGGCAAGAAAGGTGGATGCGCTTCTCAGCCAGCAATGCGATATTGTTGTGGCTGCCGAAAAGGTTGAACTACCTATCAAGGAACATTCATCTAATGGGAAAATCAATCTTGAATTGAGGAAAATAGAGAGTGTTGATAGCATAAAAAAAAATGAACCACTTGATATGATTCTTGCGGTGACAGATGACCGAAAGTTAAATCGGGAGATTGTTCAGTATGCCCGGGCTCGTAATTGTTATGCCTATGCGGCCGATGATCCCGAGGTGAGCGATTTCAGTCATCCGGCGGTCATTAATATTGGTGATGTTGTTCAGGTCGCTATTTCTACAGGCGGTAGAAGTCCTCTTATGTCTAAAACTTTGAGAGAGAAAGTAGAGCCTGTCGTTAAAAATGTGATCAATGGATTGATTTTGGATCAGATTAAATTACAGGAACAATTACGGGTTTCAGCCCAGGAAATTCTTCCATCACCTGCTCAGCGGAAAAAATTTCTTGTTTCTTTAAGAGATGATGAAGAGGTTCTCAAGCTACTGGATGCAAAAAAATTCTCAGAGGCGAATAGGCTGGCAAATGAGCTTCTCGATGAATATGCTCAGAAAACCTTAGGTTAGAGGACGATACTCCAAAATTTAAGCTGATTAATGTTTGGGTGATGACATCATATGTCAGACGCTACCGAAATGGGTTGATACTCATGGGGATCAGGGTTTTCATCATTTTGCTATACGGGTCGAAGATATTGAAGGTGCAATTGAAAAAATGAAACGTAAAGGTGTTGAGTTCGCTGGCGAAATTGTCGGTGATAGAGGAACAGATTTAAGGCAGATATTTACCAGGCCTGAAGTCCTGAATGGAAAAGTATTTAGCGTGCTTGAGTTAATCGAACGACGTAATGGTTATACAGGTTTTCTTCCCCCACAGGCTGATGGATTGATGGAATCGACTCGTGACACGTCCGGTTAAAATCACTTACTCCTTATTCAATGATTCGTAAAACTGATCCTCAAACGATTTCTCCATATCTTATAGACGCCTCTAATTATTCCGGAGGGTCAGCAGAGGAAGTTGTTATTCCAGAATCTAAAGATGAGCTGATTTTGTTTCTGAAAAACAATGAACTTCCCATTACTGTTGCCGGGGCCGGAACCGGTGTCACTGCATCCCGTATTCCCGACTCAGGGCTCATTATTTCTCTTGAGCGACTTTCAGATTTGGGTGAAATAGAAAATGGATTTATAGATGCTGGTCCTGCTGTGTCACTGGCTCAGCTGAACGCTTATCTTGAAACCACGAAATATTTTTATCCTCCTAACCCAACGGAAACACTCGCGTCAATTGGTGGAACGTTGGCTACCAATGCATCGGGATCAAGAAGTTATAAATATGGTTCTACACGTGACTATGTTTTGGAAGCTGATATTATTCTGGCGGATGGAAGATCGGTTTCTTTAGGCAGAAATCTTTCCACCGAACAACCATTGAAGTTTACAGACGGCACAGAGTTGAGCTTTCCTGAAATTAATTATACAAGCCCAACCTGTAAAAATGCCGCAGGATATTATGTCCGGCCGGGAATGGATTGGTTGGATTTGTTCATAGGATCAGATGGAACTCTGGGCATGTTCACGCGTATCCGGTTGATGCTCCTTCCACGTCCGTATTCTTTCATTAGTGGAGTTTTGTTTTTTGAGAATGAGGCAGACAGTTGGCACCTTGTTGATTCGATCAGAAACACAGATGCTCAGCTTCTTAACCCTTGTTCGCTGGAGTATTTTGACAAACAGTCTCTTGATCGATTGAGATCTAAATTTGATAATATTCCAGCAAATGCTGAAGCGGCCCTTTTTTTCGAAAATGATATTCTCAGGGAAGAAGAATATGATCTGACCCTGGAAGCATGGTGCGGCTATCTTGAGGGTATGAGTGTGTTGCTGGATGATTCATGGTTTGCACAAACGCCCGGCGACCTTAGGCGATTCAACGATTTTCGCCATGCCATCCCTGCGTTGCTCAATGAGGAAAACAGTCGGCGGGGAAGAATTAAAATGGGTACTGATATGGCAGTTTCTGATAACCGCCTTATTGAAATGATGAATTTTTATAAAGATGTGCTTGAAAAACAAGACGTCGATTACGCTATATTTGGGCATTTGGGTGACAACCATTTACATATAAATCTGTTGCCTGAATCAGATCAAATAGATAAGGCGCAAGATATTTACAATGAACTGGTCAAACAGATTCTTGCGTGGAATGGAACGGTTTCGGCTGAGCATGGAATCGGTAAATTGAAGAAAAAATATTTTTCCCAGATGCTGGGACAGTCTTCTTTGGAAGAGTTAAAAGCCCTAAAAAGTTCATTTGACCCCGATTTTATCCTGGGGCGAGGTAATATCTTTTAAAAAATGCGGTTTTAGATGGGTTGCGCAAGTTTCGGGGTGTATTAAATGCTCCGTCTGTTGACAGTGGCTTTTGCTAGATATAGAATCCCCAGATTGTTTGTTATGGCTTTAGAAGTGTAGTTAAGTAGTTATTGCCGGCTCAAAAGGTGTCCTTCTTATGTTGGATTCAGTAAAAAGTCTGGTGCTCAATGCTTCCTACGAACCTTTGCAGTTTTGCAGCGCCAAGCGTGCAATTATTATGGTGTTGACCGGGCGGGCTGAGTTTATAGAAAGCGATGGTTATGTTGTTCGCTCGCCTAACACCACTTTCAAATTACCCGCTGTCATTCGAGTGCTTAATATTGTTAAGCGAGTCCGGCGCAAAGGAATTGCTTTCAGTAAAAAGAATATTTTACGCCGTGATGATTTTACCTGCCAGTACTGTGGAACGGGTGGTAAATTCCTGACAGTTGATCATGTCCTACCCAAATCAAAAGGAGGAAAGTCTGTCTGGACCAATGTGGTCGTTGCCTGTAAACCCTGCAATTTAAAAAAGGCCGATCATACACCTTCTGAAAAAGGGATGGAACTGAACAAGACTCCTTCAAAGCCAGAGTTTCATTGGCCATTTTTTCAAATACCTGCCGGGCCTCGCACACATCTCGATATCTGGGAAAAATATTTGCCCAGGTCTATATTTAATAGAGCTTCCAATAATTAATGTATTTCTTTCTTGTTAGATATTTCTCTATTTAAGGTGTGGATAAGATGGAAGAATTTTCCGAACAATTTCAAATCGCGAACAAATACCTTGTAGAGGGTAAGCTTGAAGAAGCGGAGGAGTTGTTTTCCAGAATAATTAAAGCACATCCGGATTTTTCAGATGCGCACAATAAGCTTGGTATTGTGCTTAAAGATTGCGGAAAACTGGAAGAGGCGATACGGTTTCATGAAAGGGCAGTGTTTCTAAGGCCAGATTTTGTGGAGGCCCATTATAAATTAAGCATCGCCTTAAGGGACGCAAGTCGTTTAGACGATGCGGTTGCTTCTTGTAAACGTGTCTTGGAACTCGATCCTGAAAATTCACCTGCTATTCATATGTTGTCAGCTTTGACAGGGAATACCACTGGTCGCGCTCCAGCCGATTACGTAACACATTTATTTAATAATTTTTCCAAGAGATTTGACTGCCATTCCGAGGGAAACGGTTATAGAGTTCCGTTGATTCTGAGAGAATTATTAAATAAACACGTGGATAAGGAGTTTTTTTTTAAAAATGCCATTGATTTGGGTTGTGGAACAGGAATAAGCGGGAGCGCCATAGCCAGCATCACTAAAAGGTTGAGCGGTGTAGACCTTTCTGAGAATATGATACAGGAAGCAAGAGGCAAAGGTGATTATGAGAAGCTATACGTTGATTCGGTGGAAAAATTTCTGGAAAGTGACATGGAGCAATATGACTTGTTCATGTGTACTGATGTTTTTATTTATATAGGTGACCTTACACCCGTGTTTAATCTTGTGCGCGAGCGGGCTTTGACTAAAGCAATTTTTGCCTTTTCAGTTGAGGATGTGGATGGTACTGGCCCGAATTATGTTTTGCAAAAAAGTGGTAGATATGCTCAGTCGGCCCTATATATTGAATCTCTTGCCACAGCAAACACATTTAAAATAATTGACAAGCAAACTGAGATATTGAGAGAGGATAAGGGGGAACCTATTCAAGGGTCTCTTTATATCCTCCAATATGAAAACTAAAATCAAATAACGTTACAGGTTTTTAAATTATGGTAGAACCAAAATCGCTGATTCAAATAATTACCGAAGAGGAATTTCTGTTGCTTGCCCAGGAACCATGTTCTCAGTTGCTAAATATATTCTTTTTGTTTGAGCTGCGGGAAGAAAATAATATGGATATATCGCGAAAGTTTTATTCCAACCTCATTCAGGAATCTGAGTTCCTTGAAAGTTTTATGGATGAGCACGGAGCAAGAGAGAATAATAAATGGAGCTTTTTCGTCGAGTATCTAGCGTCAATTAGAAATTTGTCTATCGCCGCTTTTTTCACCAAGCACCTTCTTGATAGATATCCTTTTTACGGATTGCGGGAATCACCAGAAAATGAAGTTGAGTTTAAAAATGAGGCTAATAATGTTCTGAACTTTTTGAATCAGTCTATCCTGAACCTATTTGGTGAACTTTATTCAACAGGTGTTGAAAACGGGTTAAATGTAACTCGAAACTCGGATTCAAAAATTGAATTTTCTGAGATTGAAACAAATAAAAGGTTGCCTCGTAATGTTGCTGAAGATGAGGTTAAGGACGAAGAGCATCGGATAATTGAGATATGCGAGAAAATAAAGCATGTGGCTAAAATAATGAAGGATTCAAAGGTGCAGCGTATTGAAGATATTAAAGATCTTAAATTAGCTGTTTTGCAGAAGTTTAATGAAAAACGAGCCCGAATGTATAAAAACCTAGTTCATAATATCCAGTCAGACTTTGATACTTTTATTAAAAACACAAAACTTGAAATGAACTATAGTGAAGTGAAGATTATGAGAGGGTATATATCCATGCCTTTGCACCTTCTTGAAGTTGCTTTATGGCTGGCACATTTTTACGAACGTCATGAAGATGAAATTCGTCATGGAGAAAGTAAAAAAAGAATTTCCGTATTGGTTAATAAAGAGACTCTGCTAGATAAAATTATGAATTTCGGCTTTTATTACAGCCAGTACTTTGTTGCTGAAGGAAAAAAGCTTGCCGATGATATTCTTGACTGCTTTTCTAAAATAGTACGTGTAGAGTTACCCATTCCACAGCCTCTTGGTTTTCATGCCCGCCCGTCTACTTATGTTTCTCTGATAGCCAGGCAGTATGATGATTTGGATTTATTCATCATTATTGACGGGAAAAAATTCAATACGAAATCTGTTATGAGTTTGTTGCAGGCGGGCGGCACTCTTGCTGATAAGGGTTACCAGTCTGTTCTTTTTGAAGGTGATAAAAGAGTTATCGAGGACGTAAGAATTCTTGCCAAACATAATTATTGTGAAGAGGGTGAAATTCCAGCCCGGCTTTCCTATCTCCGCGATTTTAATAATTCCTCCTGACCGTTTCCTTTTTATTTTCTTTGCTAATTTTATGACATCTGTACCAGATGAAATGTTTGATATCGTTGATGCTGATGATAACGTCATAAGTCAGGGATCTCGTCACGAAGTACACACCAGGGGATTAATGCACAGGTCGGTTCACATACTTGTGTTTAATTCTCATGGTAGATTATTCATGCAAAAGCGTTCCATGGAAAAAGATGAGAACCCGGGCTTTTGGGATACGTCTGCGGCGGGGCACGTTGATTCCGGTGAAGATTATGCTCATTGTGCTCAGCGCGAGCTTAGAGAGGAACTGGGAATAGATTGTAGCGTTTTGGATGAGATCATGCGCATCCCCGCGCAAGAAGATACCCTTTGGGAGCATGTCAGAGTTTATAAATGCGTTACAGATCAAGATATTAGAATTAATGATAGTGAAATTTCAGAAGGCCATTATTGGACACTGGATGAGTTAACAGAAACAATCAATTCCACTCCTGCTATATTCACCACAACCTTTCACCTCATATTCGGCCAATTCATAAATAAATTTTAATTATCCTCTTCTTTTCTATTTCTGCGGTAACTCCGATATTTAACATAGAAACCTTATATCCTGTTGGTGCGTTATGTTAGTTAACGAAATTGCAAGAAACCCATCCACTGAAGAGGAAATAACTTGATCGTGTTTTTTGGATATTTCGTTCTTTGGGTGTTCAGGGAGAAAAACCTGGGCGCCGTTTTGCAGATTTTCTCAAATTAGAAGATAAAGTCAAAAAGCTAGGGGGGAAAAGGTCTTTTCCAAAAACAGGGTAGTCCGGATTATGTAGTCCCTCTATCTCAAAAACCCGAGTAAGGTAGAATTTCCCTCCGAGTGGTTAAAGCTTTAGGTTGGTCCAGCAAAAATGTGTATACTTCAAGTAAAATCAAGTACCTCTGGCAGGAGGTCACTTTGCTTTATTGAAATTATTCTGGTCATTCACTCGCCCTTAGATATTGATGAATTTTTTCGTCCGTTTCCTTTTTGTGTTCACTCTTATCAGTCTGACCCCGGTCAAAGCTTTTTCTCTGAACCAATTAGATATATATCACTCAGGTGAGCCTTTTCAGCTGGATAAAATTATGCCTGAACCTTTACCGGTTGATCTGTCTCTTTTGGCTGATGATGATATTGAGAAGTTGCTTAAGCATTTGAAGAAAGTTGATTTGGGGTCTCAGTCAAGGGATGAGAAGAACCTTCTTGCTCTGGCACAGGGGTATCTTAATTATAGAAAGGGGGACTATAAAGCTTCAATCAATTTTCTCAGAAACAGGATACTTGGAAACTTTATATTAAATGATTTGCGTCTTCACTTTGAATCAAATTCTTTGAGAGAGCATGCTGTGAATTTGCTAAAGGGCAAGAATTATTCGCTCGCTGTTAAATCTCTCCTCCGATCAATTAATAATCGTGTGAAGCTATTTGAATTATACCCTGACAGTCCTTTTTATGAGGAGTCATTGCGTCGATTGTCTTTGGATGAAAAGTTTCTAGGGGATATTTATCAAGAAACATTCAATTACAAATCAGCCTGGCAAATGTATCGCAGGTCATTGATGCGCGATTTTCCGGATAATAGAAATCATAAAAAAGCGGTAACACTGGCGCTTGCTAAAACATATGAGGCGGCGAATGATCTTGGAGAAGCCGCAGACAGTTACGCCGTTTTGTTGAATTCCATCGGCAATAATGAAATAAAAGAATCTGCTATTAATTTCTTCGAGAAAAATGAAAAACGGCTGAGGGATATTAATATTGATTTGCACCTTTATTATTCAGTTATCAATCAGGCATCCATAGAATCAGAAACAAAGACTTTACATGATGCCGATTCAACTGTGCCCGTATATCATAACTCCGCTGTCAGAGAATTTTATGAGGCTCTTGCCACAAACAATATTTCATATATTCTTGAAACGGGCCGTCTCGTACTGGCTCAGTATCCTGGTATTCGTGAAGCGAGGGGAATAGATCGTATTATCAAGAACAGGATAACATCCTACCTGGAAACACAGGATTGGATGATTTTGCTCGATCCTGTGGTAGACCTTTTGCCTGCCCGTGAGCTTTCTGATATGGGGTTGCATTTATGGAAGATGAAAAGACCCGTTCAAGCGGCAGTTTTTTATAAAAGAATTATATACCGCTATCCTCTGGAAATAAAGCTGTGCCATAAAGCGTTATATTTTCTTGGTCGCATATATGAAGACCTGGGTGATTATTCAACGGCGCTGAGATATTATCATTTGCTTTTAGAGAAATATGATTTTGGAGCATTCAGTACCGCCGCTCGATTTAAGGTTCCGTGGATTGAGCGTGTTCGCGGTCAATATACCAATGCCAATTTTCACTTTAAGCAGTTAATTTTATTTTACGATTCCTCAGATTATGCAGATTGGAAAAGAAAATACCCAACGTATGATTCATTTTACCCGGCGGCCATGTATTGGCTTTCCCATAATGAGTCCTCATTGGGTAATGCTAAAGGACGTGTGGAGTGGCTCAATAAATTAATCACGGATTTCCCATTTGATTTTTATTCTATTCTGGCACGCCTGGAGTTAGGATTGGGATTAGAAAGTTTTTTCGATGATGAGATTAATGTCACCCAGGTGTATCGGACAATGGGTTTAGGGGAGATAGATCGTAAACGTTTGAGCCGGTCAGAAAGGCTTATTGCAGTCGGATTTTTCAATCTTGCGGCAAAGGATCTGGAAAAAATTAACTCAAATAACAGCAGCATTGGTTTTAAATCATATCTTGCCCGTCTACTTAATTTAGCTCATGGCTTCCAGAATGCAATTTTACTAAATTGGAATATTTTGAAAAATGAGGGTGATGAACAATTAAGCGGGCCTTTAGCCAGAGGGTTATTCCCGAATGCATGGATGGCCTCAGTTGAAAACCATGCAAAACAATATAATCTTGACCCATTGTTTATTTTATCTTTAATGAGACAGGAAAGCGCATTTAATGAAAAAATAGTTTCCTCTGCAAATGCGATCGGTCTGATGCAATTATTGCCAGCTACAGCAACGGATGTGGCTGGTAGTCTTGATGTTGAATTTGAAAATGTAGATGCATTAAAAGATCCTGATGTGAATATTATGTTAGGAGTCAATTATCTTAATCGATTATTGATTTCATTCGGTAGTAATCCTATTTATGCATTGGCATCATATAATGCAGGAGATCATAAAGTTAGAGAATGGATTGAAATCAGAGGGACTCTGGGACCTGTTGAATTTATTGAAAGCATTCCTTACAATGAAACTCGCAACTATGTTAAGAAAATTCTAAGAAATTATATTATCTACCTAGCTTTGTATAAAAATGAGCATGTTGCAAAATTAAAAGATTTATTGGTCAAAGTGTATAATTAGATTGTGAAAAACCAGAACGTCAGGGCTATTTGTTATGACTGTATTTGATATCATTGTCGCGGTAATACTTGGGCTTTGTTTCTTGTTTTCTCTGTTTAAGGGGATGATAAGAGAAGTGTTTTCACTCCTGGGTTATTTGGCCGGGTATGTTTTGGCGCTTAATTATCAGGATGACCTTGCTGAATTATTAAAGGAGGCAGTTGCTCAACCTATCATTCCTCGCATTGCTGGATTCGTCATTATATTTTTAGTGGTGAGAATTTCATTCGGACTGCTCGGACGGTTGATCAGAAGGTTTATGGTGAGTTCGACGGTTCTTTCTGTTCCTGACCGTATTTTTGGGGGAGTGCTGGGGTTGGCCAAGGGGCTGGTCATTACAGCGATTGTCATGTTTCCTCTGAGCTTGTTTGAGGATACATATAAAAAAACAACTCAAGGTTCAGTGCTTGCGCCTTATCTAGAGCAAATCGCAAATTTTGTGAGTCAGGAGGCTCACGAGAGGAATTTACTGGATAAGTTCCCTAAAATATCTGTCGATGATATTAAGAGTAAAATGAAACAGCTGAGCGATTTGAATAAGCTTTCGCAAG
>Ga0208522_1000907_pt1 | contig 19634 bp, 12 predicted proteins | sample ETNtaG_25_FD_185763 | JGI IMG/M metagenome (GOLD analysis project Ga0208522, IMG submission 185763) | Marine microbial and viral communities from oxygen minimum zone, Eastern Pacific Ocean - ETNP201302SV86 (SPAdes) (version 2) | ecosystem: Environmental > Aquatic > Marine > Oceanic ... | reverse complement strand
TCATGTGGAATGGTGTGACGTAATTGTTATTGGTCCTGGGTTAGGTGCGTATGATGATGTTATTATTTTAATTGAAAAATTGGTAAAGAATATAAATAAACCAATGGTCATAGATGCGGATGGCCTAAGGTTGTTTTATAATAATCTTACACTGTTTCAGGAAATTAATCCTAATATTGTGATTACTCCACATTTAGGTGAGTTAAGTAATTTAATTGGTATAAAACCTGAAGAGCTTCGGAATGATTTGATAGGTGAAGTGGATAAGTTTATGACTTTTTATTCTGGTGTGTTAATGGCAAAATTTTCACCTTCTTTAGTTGCATATAATTCAAAAGGGTACGTTAATTCAACAGGTAATCCTGGCCTCGCTACTGCAGGGTCAGGCGATATATTAACTGGAATAATAGCATCATTAATTGCTCAAGGATATACTTTAGAAGATTCTACGATAATTGCTATGTTTATTCATGGAAAAGCAGGAGATCAATTGGCTAGATCAATCAGTCAACATGGCATGATTGCAAGCGATTTATTATATAAAATAGGACGATTATTCTCAGATTATGAATTATAAAACTTTTAGAATATTTCTTATCCTTTACATGGTTTTAATTCTTACACTTTCATCTTTGCCAGCTCAAGCTCTACCGAAAACTTGGCTTTTGAATTGGGATAAGCTAATTCATTTAATTGAATATTTTATTTTAGGGATTCTTGCGATGAAGAGTCTCAAGAAGGTTAATCTTAATTCAGTAATACTAGTAATTATTTTTGGAATACTTTTTGGTTCGATTGATGAATTTTTACAATCATTTATTTCAGGTAGATTTTCAAGTGTATTTGATGTGCTTGCTGATGCTATAGGAACTGCCATTGGAGCATTGCTAGTCTCAGGGACTATTGATACATGATTAAACGAATTTTTATTAAAGATTTTGCCATTATCAATGAATTGGAATTACCGATAAAGAATGGATTGACAGTGATTACTGGTGAAACAGGCGCAGGTAAATCAATTGTTTTGAAAGCACTTGAAATTGCTCTTGGGAATAAAGCTGAAAAAACCGATGTTAAAAGTGGAAAGAATCAGGCAGTTGTTGAAGCAGAAATTGATTTGGATGGTGGATTGATATATAGACGATTGGTTAGCAAAGCAGGGCGTATGCGTTCTTTTATTAATGATGAACCAATTTCTGAACCTCGATTTAGAGAATGCGTTGAAATAGTAGCTGACTTTCACGGTCAACATGAGCAGCAATTTATCATGAACTCTAATACGCATATAGATTTTTTAGATAGATTTTGCAGTATAGATCATAAAGTATTAGAAATTGAATCCGTTTATAATAATTTAACTAAGATTGATCAGCGACTTTTAAAATTAAAAGAATTAAGTGATAATGCATCTACTAGAAAAGAGTTGCTTGAATTTCAATTGCAGGAAATCAATATAGTTGATCCTCAGATTAACGAAGATATTGATTTAAGTCAAAAATTTAAACGTTTAAACCATATAGATGAATTGATTTCAACTGTTAGAAATCTAAATCAATCATTAACTGAACATGAACATTCAATTTATCGTCAATTGTCTTCTTCAATTACAGACCTTGAAAAATTATCCTTTTATGATAAATCAATTAAACCATTTATTGAATCTATAGAACAGGCGGCAGTTTCTATTCAAGATGCATCATCTGGCCTCCTGCAATATGCCGAGACTATAGATGATGACCCATCTTTATTAAAAGAGATTGAAGAGCGTTTACATTCCATTGAATCGCTAAAGAGGAAATATGGTGGATCAATAGAATCAGTACGGTCATTTATTGATGAAGCAAAAGATGAATTAGAACAACTTACCAAGCTAGATGTACAAATTTCTCAAAACAAAGAAGAAAGGAAATTGCTGATAATGCAGTATCAGCGATTAGCAGATGAGATTCATGAAGTTCGCTCTAAATCAATTAAAACTATTGAGGATGAAGTTCAGTCTGCCTTAACTGAGTTAAATATGCCAGGCGCTCTATTTAATATATCAGTAAGTACTAAACTTGATGAAGACAGTCTAATCCTTTTTGAAAATAATGGAGTTCATTTTGGGCCAAAAGGATATGATCAAGTAGAATTTTTCTTTAGTGCAAATCCAGGAGAGAATCCAAAGCCCCTTATTAAAATTGCATCGGGTGGAGAGGTTTCAAGAATTATGCTAGCAATTAAATCTGTTCTTAAAAAGAGTGATCCAGTGGGAACTTTAGTTTTTGATGAGATTGATACTGGCATTTCTGGACAAGCAGCCGAAAAAGTTAGTGAGGCGCTAAGTAGTTTAAGTAAAGAAAAACAGGTTATTTGTATTACACATTTGCCTCAAATAGCTTCCAAAGCTGATCACCATTTATATGTATCAAAAAATATTTCTAACGACCAAACTGAAGTTTTAGCACGTTATTTATCTGAAAAAGAAAAAGTTCAGGCTATTGCAGAGTTATTTAGTGGTGATATTGTTTCTTCTGAAAGTATTTCCTCAGCAAAACAATTTAGAACGGAAGCTCGTGGATAAATTAGTAATTGATGGGGGAAATCCCTTAAGTGGATCTATTGAAATTAGTGGTGCCAAAAATTCTGTTTTACCTATTATGGCTTTATCATTGTTAGTTGATGGAAAATCTAAATTACAACGAGTCCCTGACCTACGTGATACGCGAACATTTCTTAAATTACTAAATTTACTTGGAGCTACTTCCGATTTTGATAACCATTCTTTAACTATTGATGCTTCCAATATTACTTCACTCGAGGCACCTTATGATTTAGTAAAAACAATGCGTGCCTCTTTTTATGTTATGGGTCCATTATTAGCTCGTTTTGGTGAAGCTCGAGTTTCACTTCCTGGTGGGTGTGCCTGGGGCCCAAGGCCAGTAGATTATCATTTAAAAGGTTTTGAAAAACTTGGTGCTGAAGTTATTCTTAAAGACGGATATATCATTGCCCGCTGTGATAAACTCGTTGGTGCTAACATCCATTTTGAAGTTGCCTCAGTTGGTGCGACTGCTAATATTACTATGGCTTCAGTACTTGCTGATGGAATTACTAAAATAAGCAATGCAGCTGCAGAACCACATATTGTGCAATTATGTGAAACATTGAATCAAATGGGTGCAGATATTGAAGGAATAGGAACAAATCAATTAATAATTACTGGTGTTGATAAGTTAAATCCCTTTGACATATCAATCATTCCTGATATGATTGAGGCAGGAACTTTTCTTTTTGCAGGTGCCACACTAGGAAAAATTACACTAACAAAAGTTGACCCAAATCATTTATCGATAGTTTTGGATAAACTGTCTCAAGCAGGTTGCCATTTATCATCTACAGAAGATTCAATTACGATTGATCAATGTGACGTAATTAAACCGGTTGATATGAGTACAGACGTATATCCAGGATTTCCAACAGATCTCCAAGCTCAATGGATTGCTTTAATGTCAATTTCTAATGGCACTAGCGTAATAACTGATACTATATATCATGATCGTTTTGCACATGTACCAGAGCTTAACCGATTAGGAGCTGATGTCACTTCAGAAAATAATTCTGCTTTTGTGAGAGGTGTTAAGGGATTAAAAGGAGCTCAAGTTATGTCTACAGATATTAGAGCTAGTGCCTCATTGGTGATTGCTGGCCTTATAGCTGAAGGAAGGACAGATATTAGTCGCGTGTATCATATTGACCGAGGATATGAACGAATTGAAGAAAAGTTTCAGTCTTTAGGGGCGAAAATATTTAGAGATAATGAATAAATAAAAGAATGGGAATCATTTGATAAAATTAATTAAAATGTATGCTTTGACTCGAAGGGATTCATTATGCGAATCGTTATAATTGGTGTAGGGGAAGTCGGCTATCATGTAGCAAAATCACTAAGCCAAGAAGATCATGACATTACAGTCATGGATGTAAGTGCAACAAAATGTAAAAGGGCTAGTGAGAATCTTGATGTAATCGTGGTAGAAGGTAATGGTGCTAGTCCTCGAAATTTATCTGCAGCCAATGTACAGGATGCAGACTATGTTCTTTGCGTTACTCGAGTTGATGAGGTCAATTTGATTGCTTCGCAACAAGCTCATGAACTAGGTGCAAAAAAAATTATTGCTCGCCTTCGAAATCAGCAGTACACAGCAAGAGAATCCATTATTAAACCTGAAAAGTTTGGCGTTGATCTAGCTATACATCCTGAAAAAGAAGCTTGCCGTGAAATTGTTCAACTTGTTCGCCATTCTTATGCTACTCAGTCAACAGAATTTGAAGGTGGAAGGATGCAAATGATTGGAGTTAGACTAGATGAAGACTGTCCAATCGTTGGGAAAACTGTTCGTGAAGTATGTGAAGAAGAACGTGATTTTAAATTTGGAATTATTAATGTTCTAAGAGAAAGTGAATCACATGTTCCATGGGCTGATTTTGAATTTAAACAGTCAGACACAGCATATTTTATTGTTAAAACAGAACGCCTTGAATCTTTAATGTCTTTGCTTGGTAAGGAAACTACACCTACTAAATCAATAATTATACTTGGTGGGAGCAAAATTGGCAGAAGCATAGCAGAAAAACTAGAAAATGAAATTAATGTTCGTATGATTGATAGCAGCAGGGAAAAAGCTGAGTGGCTAGCTTCAAATCTAAAACAAACTATGATTTTACATGGTGATGGAACAGATGTTGAATTGTTAAAGGCTGAAAATATTGGTGATGCGGATAGCTTTATTGCTGTGACTGAAAACGAGCAGACTAATCTATTGTCAGGTATGTTAGCTCGGCATTTAGGAGTTAAACAGGTTGTCATTCATGTGAGTACAACAGAGTATATGCCTATAGTTCATGAGATTGGATTTGGATCTGTGTTAAGTAAAAACATGTCAACCGTCAATTCTATATTAAGACTAATCAGTAGTGACCAAACTGAAAAATCTGTAACTACCTTTGATGAAATTGATATTGATGTTGTAGAATTCAGCCCTGAGCCAGGTAGTAAAGTGACAAAAGCACCTCTTGAAGATATAAAATTTCCTGAAGATAGTATAGTCGGCGTGATTAACCATCATGGTAATCTATCAATAGCAAGGGGAGCAACGCAGTTAACCGAAGAAGATACTGCTTTGGTTTTTGCAAAATCTAAGGCTGTTCCAAAATTGAGACAGCTTTTTGAGGCCTGATTGAACCCCAAAACAATTCTTAATATTCTTTCTGCATTGTTAGTTATTACTGGTTTATCAATGCTACTACCCATGGCAATTGCTTGGGGATATGATGAACCAGATTTGACAGGTCATTTTCAATCAATGATGATATGTATTATTATTGGTTTGCCATTTTGGTTTTTAACTAAAAAAAATCGTTCATTAAAAAGCAAGGATGGGTTTGCAATTGTTTCACTTGCTTGGATTCTAATTGCCTTAGCTGGATCTTTGCCATTTTATTTAAGTGGGTCAATTCCAAATTTTACCGATGCATGGTTTGAGTCAATGTCAGGTGTGACAACAACTGGATCATCAATTATTGGGAACCCGACTACATTACCAAATCTTGAAAATGGAATCGAAAGTTTACCGCATGGTATTTTATTCTGGAGATCATTTATCCAGTGGATTGGTGGTATGGGAATTATTGTTTTTACCATTGCTATTTTGCCTCTACTAGGCGTTGGTGGTGTTCAATTGTTTAAGGCGGAGGTTCCTGGTCCTGTTGCAGATAAAATACGGCCTCGCGTTAAAGAAACAGCAAAGATTTTGTGGATGGTTTATATTGGGCTAACTATAATTCAGGCTCTACTTCTCGGTTTGGCTGGTATGCCGTGGTTTGATTCAATTTGCCATGCATTAACTACAATGCCTACAGGCGGTTTTAGTACTCAAAATGCTAGTATTGCGGCCTATAGTAATCCAGCAATCCATTACATTATTATTTTATTTATGTTTATCGCTGGAGTGAATTTCACTCTACATTTCCGTGCGCTCACTGGTAATGTAAAAGCCTATATAAGAGATTCTGAATTTTTAGCATATCTAAGTATCGCTCTAGGTATAACTGCTATAGTTTACGTTAATATTTCTTACTCCAATTCATATTGGACACATGATAATTTTTTGAAATCTTTATTCCAAACCGTTTCTATACTAACTACTACTGGATATGCATCTGCGAATTATGAAATTTGGCCTTATTTATGTCAATTCCTAATTATTGCACTTATGTTTATTGGTGGGATGGGCGGATCCACCGGTGGAGGAATGAAAGTTGCAAGATTTATATTATTAATAAAATATGCCGCAACAGAGACTCGTCATATGCTTCATTCGCGGGCGATTTTACCGATACGAATCGGGGATAGATTCATTAGTGAAGATGTAATTAGAAATACTTTGGGCTTTTTCCTTATCTATATTTCAATTTTTGCATTTACAACTTTAACATTAACGGCATTAAACCTTGATTTAGAGACCGCAATTGGTGCTGCAGCCTCTGCGATAGGAAATATTGGCCCAGGATTTGGTGATTTTGGTCCTACAGATAGTTATGCCCTGCTTCATCCAGCCGGGAAATGGATGCTCTCAGTATGTATGCTTCTAGGTAGGCTCGAAATTTTTACTCTAATGGTAATCTTTACGCGAACTTTTTGGAAATAAAATTGTGTCATTTATAATTAAAGATATTAAAAACAATATTGCAAGGCTAACCATTGATAGACCTGAAGCTATGAATGCAATGAATGAAGTGGTCCTTAATGAATTAGAATCTGCTATTCAATCATGTATAGATGACGAATCAGTTGGAGTTATGATAATTTCAGGCTCGGGTGACAAAGCATTTGTAGCCGGTGCAGATATTAAAAAAATGCAAAAAATAGGTCCTGATGAAGCACTAGTGTTTGCTAAAGCAGGACAGGGCTTAACTTTAACGATTGAGAATTCACCCAAGCCGATTATAGCAGCTGTTAATGGATATGCTTTGGGCGGTGGGTGCGAAATTAGTTTAGCATGCCATATTCGCGTCTGTAGTGATAATGCTATGTTTGGCCAACCTGAGGTATTATTGGGGATACTTCCGGGCTGGGGAGGGACTCAGCGTCTTCCAAAAATAGTTGGTTTAGGTCTAGCTAATGAAATTATAACAACTGGAAGGATGGTAAAATCATCTGAAGCTAAGGAAATTGGTTTGGTAAATCACGTTGTTCCTCAAGATCAGCTAGTAACTAAATGCGAAGAAATAGCAAATCAGATTTTAAAAAATGGACCTGATGCCATAGCGGAATCTTTAGCATGTATAAGGCAGGGAGATGGAAAATCAACTCAAGATGGACTTGAAGAAGAAGCACATAGATTTAGTCAATTATTTGGGAAAAAAGAATCAAATGAAGGATTATCCGCTTTTGTAGAAAAACGAGACCCTAGATTTAGAGAATAATAATGTCTGATCATCATAAAAACCCTACCATGATAGATGCAATTGCACCCATTGTTGTATTAATTATAATGCTATCTTTTTCGGTATATCTCTATGGTGATGACTCATCTTATGGAGCTAACCAAATTGCATTAATTTTGAGTGCAGGCATTGCCTCAATTATTGCTATAAAAAATGGATATACATGGAAAGAGGTTGAGACTGGAATAGTTAAAGGAATTGGGATGGGGATGAGAGCTATTCTGATTTTATTGGCGGTAGGAGCATTGATTGGTACTTTAATAATGTCTGGAACTGTACCCGCTATGATTTATTATGGGTTAAATATTCTTTCACCTTCTATATTTTATTTTACAGCTTGCGTTATTTGTGCCATAGCATCACTTAGCATTGGTAGTTCATGGACTGTTGCAGGAACATTAGGTGTTGCACTTATGGGGATTGCGACTGGCTTGGGTCTTTCTCCATCAGTAACTGCTGGAGCAATAATTTCTGGTGCATACTTTGGTGATAAAATGTCCCCATTGTCAGATACAACAAACTTGGCTCCAGCGATAGCTGGTACGGATTTATTCTCACATATCCGACATATGGTATGGACAACAGGACCTAGTTTAGTAATTGCCTTGATTATATTCTTAATAATGGGATTAAATAGTAACGCTGAAGGAAATGCAGATGGTTTAATTCTGATCCAGTCGACGCTTCAAAATACTTTTAATATTAGTGTAGTTTCGTTTGTTCCAATAGTAGTGATTTTTGTTTTAGCCTATAAAAAAATGCCAGCTTTTCCTACGATCTTAATTGGTGCTTTATTAGCAGGATTATTTTCAATCATATTGCAACCTGAGGTCGTTTCTAATTTTGTTAATCAACCAGAGCTTCCAAACTCTCTTACTTTGCTATCCGGTGTATGGACAGCATTGCACTCTGGCTTTGTTCTTGAAAGTGGCGTTCCGATGGTAGATGATTTGCTTACTCGTGGTGGCATGGCAAGTATGCTGAATACAATTTGGCTCGTTGTTTGCGCCTTAACCTTTGGTGCCGTATTAGAAACCGCACAACTACTTAATAAAATTGTAGAAAAAGTTCTCACATTTGCAAATTCAACTGGATCCTTAATTGTTACAACGATTGCAACATGCATAGGGATTAATATTATTGCGGCAGATCAATATATTTCTATTGTGTTGCCTGGAAGAATGTATCGCGCAGAATTTAAAAGGAGAAAGTTAGCAGCGAGGAACTTATCAAGAGCACTCGAAGATTCTGGAACAATCACATCGCCCTTGATCCCATGGAATACTTGCGGTGCATATATGTCCGCTTCATTGGGCATTGCAACTTTTAGCTATTTGCCATTTTGTTTTTTCAATTTAGTCAACCCCATTATTGCAATTATCTACGCTTTATTGAGGATAAAGATAATAAGACAGGACTAAATTGAAGTATTGTTGCAGTGTTTGAAATGATAAAATGTTGCAGTAAATTTCAATAGAATTTGATTATATATATCAATTTTAAACTAAAGGAGAGATAAATATGTCTCGTATTACCAAGTCAATTTTATTAACAAGTTTGAGTTTTGGTTTTCTCTTAGCTCAATCTTCAATTCAAGGTACTGTTACCGATACAGACGGTAGCCCACTAGCTGGTGCTAACGTTGTTGTAGATGGTACATCTGTTGGAGCTGCGGCTGCATCTGATGGTGCTTATGAAATTAATGTTCCAGGCGGAACGGTTGGTGGACAAACTGTTTCACTTACTGCATCGTACATTGGTTACACAAACCAGACTGTTAGTGTAGATGTTCCGTTAACTGGAAGTGTAACTCAAAACTTTTCATTGGCAGTTGACGCAATCGGTTTAAAAGCCGTTAGTGTAACTGCTTTAGGGTTTGAAACAAATCGCGACAAACAAGGTTCGACAAGTGTTTCAGTATCACCCGCCGATATGACTCGTTCTGGTGAAACTTTGATCGCAAATACTTTAGCATCAAAGGCATCAAATGTGATTGTCAGCTCAGTAAGTGGTGACCCAGGATCAGGTTCTTCGATTAAAATTCGAGGTTCCAATACGATTTCTGGCGCAAGTCAGCCTCTTGTTGTTGTTGATGGCATGCCCATTAATAATTCTCAAATTTATGGAAATTCATCTCGTTTTGGTGGCGTTTCACAGCAATCTCGGATTAATGACCTTAATTCCAACGATATTAAATCAGTTGAGGTATTAAAAGGTGCTTCCGCTGCAGCCCTTTGGGGTTCAAAAGCTGCTAATGGTGTGATCGTTATTCAGACAAAAGACGGATCAGCTGGTAGGATGAAAATGAGCTACAAGCGCACACAATCTTATGATGAGATTCATGAGAGACTCCCTATGCAAACCACTTATGGTCAAGGCCGTAATGGGTCATGGGGAACGCAAGCTGAATCATGGGGAGATAAGATAGCTGAACGCTCTGGAGGTGAAGATGAATACGATAAAGCTAAAGCCTATTTTGTTGCAGATCCCTCTCTTGGTGATTTTACTCAATACTCTATCAAAACAAAAAATAGTACAAACACTTATGTAGATGAAAATTTTAATCAGGTTTTTGGAACTGGAACCTCCATGACAGATGATTTTCAAGTTTCAGGCGGAGACCTATCAAAAACATATTTATTTAGCTACAGTCGCTTAAGACAAGATGGAATGGTTAGAAATTCCTATTACGATCGTGATAATATCAGGTTGAATACAAAGTTCAAGCTATCAGATATGGTAACGATGTCTTCAAAAGTAGGATATACATATAGTACTGCTAACCGCCTTCAGCGAGGATCAAATGTTAGCGGTCTTATGCTGGGATTACTAAGAACTGCGCCTGACTTTAACAATAAATATTATAAAGGTAGCTACTGGAGTGGTGGAACTGAATATTCAGGTCGCCATCGCGCATATCGCAGATATATTGGTGGATCAAGTTCCAATCCTATATATAATAATCCAAATTGGACAGTAAATGAGCAAAAGAATACCACTCGCGTTAATCGTATTATTATGTCAAATGAAATGACAGTAGCACCTTATGAGGGTACTGAAGTTGTAATGCGTGCTGGCTTAGATCAATTTGTTGATAATAGAGAAGGTTTCTATCCTGCTGGAACAGCTGGTTCTGCTAGGAATTCAGGTGCTTTTGATATGGCTAGGATAACAAACAAAGAAACAAATTATGATGTGATTGCACGTCAAAATCTAGAGCTCGGTTCTAATATGTCAATGGTTGTTACAGCTGGCTGGAATTTGAATGATCGCTCTTATAGCCGTGTATCATCCGGTATTGATGGATTTTTGGTTAATACTAATAAGTTCACCACTAATGTAAATACAGCTGCTGAGGCTTCATGGGTAGATAATGGTAGACTATATATTCGTTCTAGCCGTGCTTATGGATTGGTATCACTTGATGCTTTAGATCAAATTTTCGTGAATTTATCGTTAGCGAATGAATCACACTCTACCATAAGCGACGCGTATAATTATCCTGCTATGGATGTAGCATATCAGATGACTGATATGGTAAATGGATTTGCTCCATTTGTTAGTTTTGCTAAGCTTCGCCTAGCATATGGGCAAGTGGGCGTTAGACCTTCTGCTCATCGTTTTGAAACATTAGCCGAAAGTGGATTTGGGTATAGCTCTTATAGTGATCCTGTATCTGTAGGACAGTGGGGCGGCGGATACCGCGTTGATGACGATAAAGGTAATCCAGAATTGAAGCCTGAGGTTAAAACTGAGACTGAATTTGGAATGGACTTACGTTTCTTAGATGATAAGTTTTCACTTGGATTCACATCTTACAGTAATACAATCGATAATATGTTGATCAATACGACTCTTTCTCCAACATCGGGTTATGACACGCAATATGCAAATGCTGCAAAGATGGAAAACAAAGGTTTCGAACTTGATGGTTCTTGGAATGTTATGACCAATCAAGATCAAGCGCTAGAATTCACATTTAACTGGGCTAAAAATGAAAACTTAGTTCTCGACCTAGCAGGCACTCAAGTGCTTTATCTAGGATCTGGATCGGTTAATTCAGTTGCTTTAGACCCAACATTTGATGGTAACAAATATCCGATTGGCACTCTTTTTGGTACAGGATCAAAAACAACAGATGGTAAATGGGATGGCCCATTTGAATTAGATGCCAATGGTTTTCCAATGATCACTTCTACTAAGATCCCATTAGGAGATCCTAATCCTGATTGGCGTGGTACTCTTGGATTAAATGGCCGCTGGGGAAATCTTACGATGAATATGCTCTTCGAGCATTCACAAGGTGGATATTATAGTCCACGTACGCAATGGGTATTAAGAAGATTTGGAACTACCGCTGATACTGATAACGAAGTTACGCTCACAAAAGACCTAAAGAATGTTGATGGTAACACTATTACTTCAGGTACAACAGTTCGTGGTTTTATTCATGACTTCGGTGGCGGTGAAGTCCTACTTGATGAAGCATGGTTCCGGCATGGAATTGGTGGTGGATTCGGTGATAATCAAGCCTACAATTTTTCCATTAAAGATGCGACTTTTTCTCGTTTAAGAGAATTATCAGTATCGTATCTCTACAATGGTGAAGCATTGCAGAATATGGGATTAAATAGCCTTACATTTACAGGAACAGCTCGCAATCTATTTGCTTGGTATAAAGAGCTAGTCGGCGTTGATCCTGGTGTGAATGTAGGTGGTATTCAGACAGGTTTTGGCTTGGATTATTTTGCTAATCCATCAACAAAATCCTTTTTATTCTCATTAACGGCAAACTTCTAAGGGGAGGGAATAAAAATGAAAAAACAAATTAAAGGTTTAAATACAATGAAAAAAATTATCGCACCATTAACTGCAGTTGCATTGATTATGAGTGGGTGTGACGTTGATAAATCAATCAATGATAATCCAAATGAGATCACATTGCAAGATGTAGACGCAAGACTATTTCTCAATGGCGCGCAATTAGCGAATGTCATTGTGCAGGTAAGTCATCTAAATCGTATATCTGGAATGTTCTCAGGACAGTTAATTGGCTTTACATCTCTTTACTCAAATATTTATGGGTATTCACTATCTGCAGTTGAGTCTAATGGCGAGTGGAGACGTGCCTATACCGGTGTTGTTACCAATACTAGACATGTTGCTGCTTCAGCTCCAGATGATAAATTATTGGTTGGAATAGCTAAAATATTGGAAGCAAATGCGATTGGTACATTAGCAATTACGATGGGTGGCGTTCCTTACTCAGAAATAGGCACTGTAGATGATCCTAAGTTTGATACTCAAAAAGAGGTCCTCGCGGCATTATCAACACTTCTGGATGAAGGGATTGCGGACCTTGGGTCAGCTACAACTCGTAAGGAGTCATTTGACATTTATTTCAATGGAGATAAAGATAAATGGATTGCTGCTGCGTATACTTTAAAAGCTCGATTTGCCTTAGTACAGAAAAATTACTCTGGCGCTTTAGCAGCTGCAAATAATGGTATTGCTTCTTCTGCTGGAGATATGCTTTATATCCCACGTGGTGATGCAGCCATTAGTTCTGGTGATAAGAACCTTTTTTACACTATTCTAGAAGGTTCACGTACTGGTGATCTTGGCAATGAGGGAAGTTATCTCCTTAAAATGCTTAATCCAGCTGAAGCTGAATATCGTGGCAATGCCAAGACGAATGAATTGGCAAGACATAACTATTATTATGTTGATGAGACCACGGGCTCAGGTAACACAGGTATTGCAGCACAGTATGAACCTCAGCCAATTGCTACTTATACTGAAAATCAATTGATTAAAGCAGAAGCTGCAGCTCGAACTTCAGGTTTTGCTGCAGGTTTAGGTCATTTAAATACCTATAGAGTGTGGCTTGCTGGTGGTGGAAGATTAAATGCAACTCATGATGTTGATTCTCTCTATAAGTATGAAGCTTATGTTGACGCAGACTTTGCGAGCGGTGGTATGGAGAATGCTGATAACGTATCTGCAGATAAAGCATTGCTTCGCGAAATTATCGAAGAACGTTATGTTTCAGGATTTGGATCTTGGATGCCTTTCGATGATCACCGTCGTTTACGTGGTGCTGGTGAATCTGATCTTGGTGTTCCATTTCCTTTGAATACGACGGCTGCTTCAAAGCATGTTGAACGTCTTCATTATGCACAGGATGAGATCAGTTCTAATTCTAATGCTCCTGGAGAGAAGACGTTGTATGATAAAACTGAAGTCAACAAAAATTGATCTAATTTTTAATAAATCAGTTTAAAATAATAAAAAGCCTCCATTTTTTAGTGGAGGCTTTTTATTTTCACCTATAACAACCTTAGGTTAATTATGAGAAAATCATTATTCATTTATACATTTGCATTATCATTAAATGCACAATCAATTACATCTGATCAGATTAACAAACTCACATTTAGAAATATTGGACCTGCTGTCGCAGGTGGCCGTATTCATGATGTTGAAATTGTACCTGATAAACCTGAAATAGTCTTTATTGCATCTGCGTCTGGCGGTATATGGAAATCTACAAGTAAAGGTACGATGTGGAATCCTGTTTTTGATAATGAAGTGGTATCTAGTTTCGGTGATATGGCAATCGCTGAATCAAATTCAAATGTTATATATGCTGGGACTGGTGAACAGCAAAATCGTCAAAGCACTACCTGGGGTAATGGTATGTATAAGTCCATGGATCAGGGTGAGACTTGGACTTCTATTGGCTTAGAAAAAACCTACCATATTGGGAAAGTTATTGTTCATCCAAAGAATTCAAATATTGTTTATGTAGCTGCTCTTGGTAACCTATGGAAAGAATCAAAAGAGCGAGGGGTATATAAAACCTCTAATGGTGGTAGATCCTGGAAAAAAATTCTTTATATAGACGAATATACTGGCGCTGTTACTATTGAAATGGATAAAAATGACCCTAATGTGTTATACGCAGCAACTTACCAACGTATGCGCAAGGTATGGGGTTTTAATGGTGGTGGACCTGGTAGTGGTATCTATAAAACAACTAACGGTGGAAATACTTGGAAAAAATTATCTAAAGGTTTGCCTCCTGGTAATAAAGGAAGAATTGGTTTATCTGCATCTAGAACTCGTTCCAATGTAATTTATGCGACCATTGAACATGCAGACTCCAGTGGTTTTTATAGAAGTGGGAATGGTGGAAGTAGTTGGGTAAGAATGAATAAACTGAATCCCCGTCCAATGTACTATAGTCATATCTTCGTTGACCCTAAAAATGATGATATTGTTTATATGCTTGCTACTGAGTTTTATCGAACTGAAAATCGAGGAAAAACGTTCTACCAAATGCCTACTCGACCTACATATGATGTTGGTGTACATAGCGATCACCATACATTGTGGATTAATCCCAAGAACTCTAACCATTTTTTTCTAGCTGGTGACGCAGGTCTCCATGAGAGTTGGGACTATGGTAAGACATATAATCGTTTGAATAATATCCCCATTGGCCAATTCTATGGGATTGGTGTTGATATGGAAACACCATATAACGTATATGGTGGTATGCAGGATAATCACTCTTGGATGGGTCCAAGTGCTAGTCGCCATTGGCTAGGAATACTTGCCGATGATTGGAAACAGGTGGGTTTTGGTGATGGTATGTATCAGCAACCAGACCCATCATCAAATGTGTTATATAATGCATCTCAAAATGGGAATATAATCCGCATGGACCGAAAGACAGGTAACATGCAAGGATTGAAGCCTATTCCTGATGATCCTAAAGAGAAATATCGTTTTGATTGGGTTACACCTCTTGCAGTATCAAAACATAACCCAAAAAAAATCTTTTTAGGAGGTAACCGCTTATTTATTAGTGAAGATGCTGGCGTGTCTTGGTCTCGGACGAAGGATTTAACAAATAATTCTAATAGAGATTCTCTTGCTATAATGGGTGTGTTGGGTATTGATACTAAAATTTCAAGGAATGATGGGACTTCATCTTACAGTGAAATAATATCTATTTCGGAATCTCCGTTATGGAATCGAATTATTTGGGTAGGAACTGATGATGGCAATGTTCAGGTATCAAAAGATGCTGGAAAGTCTTGGGCTGAGGTGGGGAATAATATTCAAGGATTACCTTCAACTTCCTATGTCAGTCGTGTATTAGCCTCAACAAAAGGACGTGGAACTTGTTATGTCACATTCGATAGGCATCGAGAGGGCGATTGGAATCCTTATATATACAAAACGGATGATTATGGTCAAACATGGGAAAAGTTGCATCAAGGTCTTCCCAGTGGTTCAGTTAATGTCATTATTGAGCATCCAGATAACTCTGATGTTCTATTCGTTGGTACAGAAAACAGCGTTTTTGTATCTGTTAATAGTGGTGAAAAATGGGCTAAAGTGTCGGGGAATCTGCCTACAACATTATATGATGATATGTTGATTCACCCTCGAGATAAAGATCTAGTATTAGGAACCCATGGTAGAAGTTTTTGGATTTTAGATGATACATCTCCATTTGCTGAATGGCATCAATCTAAAGATAACAATGTCCATTTATTTTCGATTCGACCTGCTACTTTATTTTATTATTGGAAAGACACTTCTTATAGAGGTCAAGAAGAATGGGCAGGCCCTAATCCACCTTATGGGGCACTTATTAATTTTGTTATTAATAACGAAGCAGATTCGGCAAGAGTTTCAATAAGTCGTAATAAAAAAATTGTTCGAGAATACAATATAGCCGTAAATAAGGGAAAGCTAGATCAGATCGTATGGAACTTAAAATATGCTCCACCATCATTTGAAAAAAATGAAAAAAAGAGCGAGGGGTTAACTAAGCCAGATCGGTCTCAATTATTACCAATACCAGCACATAATCTTGATCCGAAAGGACCTGATGTGTCCCCAGGTACATACTTAGTAACTATTTATGCTGGTGATGATTCATATTCACAAAAGGTAAAAATTTATGGTGACCCTAAATTAGATATTAAAGCTGGGAATTATAGACAACGTGAAGAGTTTTTATTAAAACTTCATGCTTTTCATGAGAAAGTTTACTCAGAGAATAAAAAAATAAAGAAAAACGTTAAAGAATCTGAAAAAACGATGAATAAAGATGATGAAAAATTAAAAAGTATGAAAGCTGAGCAGAAAAAAGTAAATACTATCCGATCGGGAGCAATGAGGTTAGCAAGTGAGCTGCAGGGTGGTGGTATTCGCCAAGGTTCATTCTATCCACCAACTAAAACACATTTAAAACGATATGATCAGTTAGTTGGTTTATGGGAAGAATACCAAGAAAGTAATGAATGAGCAATTTTCCATTACTAAAGAAAATTGCAATAATACTTGGATGGGGGTTTTTTAGTTACCTAATAAGTCAGTTACTGCTAGAGAATGAACTAACACAAAAAGGATTTCTAATATTGTTGCTTTGTGCTGGCCTATGGATGACTGAAATCATCCCTCTTCCTGTTACAGCATTATTGGTACCCGTTTTTGCTTACTTCCTAGGAATCTTTGAACCAAAATCTGCAATGGCACCATTTGCCAGTACGATCATCTATCTTTTTATGGGTGGTTTTACCCTAGCTGCATTATTAAACAAGCATGGAATTGATTTGTGGCTTGCAAAAAGAGTTATCAAAATGGCTAAAGGTAAATTATGGTTATCAATTATAGGATTCTTTGGAGTAACAAGTTTTTTATCAATGTGGATGAGCAATACTGCCACAACAGCAATGATGATTCCAATTGCTATCGCTCTTATCGATAAGCAATATCCTAGAATGAGGACCATGTTGATACTAGGAACGGCATATGCTGCAAATATCGGTGGAAATGGTACAGCAGTAGGCTCACCTCCTAACGGTATAGCGGTGGCAGCACTAGATATTGATTTTTTTACTTGGTTTAAAGTGGGGTTTCCAACGTTAATAATTATGTTTCCATTGGTAATACTTTCTTTATGGATAATGATAAAGCCTGAAAATGAGGCGAAATTAAATCAACTTGATGAGGCTCATATGGATTGGACACCTCAAGCAAAAGGAAGTATAGCGCTATTTATTTTTACTGTGATTTGTTGGATATTCTCAAGTCAGATAGGCCCATTGCTGGGTGTCAAAGAATTTTCACGTATGATAGCAATACTGATTACTGCACTTGCACCTGCGTTTGGTTTAATAAGTTGGAAAGAATTAGAAGGTAAGATTGGTTGGGGTATCTTACTTTTATTTGGAGGTGGTTTGTGTCTTTCTGCAGTTCTCGGTGCGACTGGAACCTCAGAATGGCTAGGAACTGCTTTAGTAGGCTCAATGGCAGGAGCACCAAACTGGGCAATCATTATTGCATGTATCACTTTAATGGTATTTTTGACTGAGCTATCTTCAAATACAGGGTCAGCAGCTATTTTAATACCCGTTATGATTGCGCTATCGGGACAATTTGATGCTGCAGTTACTTATGCTTTGGTATTTGGTGTTGGACTTGCGGCAAACTGTGCCTTTATGTTGCCAGTGGCAACACCTCCGAATGCATTAGTCTATGGGACGGGATATATTGACCAAAAGGATATGCTTAAAACTGGCATGATATTAAATATGTTTTCAATCTTTGTTGTGTTTTTAACCGTTAGTATTTTTTCCTAATGAAAAAAATATACTTGAATAAAATGACACTTTCGATTTTAGCCCTAATATTTTCCATTATTATTGGTTGTGAGGAGGCAAAAGAATCTGAAGAAGTCGTTGAAATAGTCCCAAAAGACACGGTTAAGGAAGAGGTCTTCCCTGTGCTTGGTCATGATGCTCCCTATTATCTTGATTCAGTATACTATGGTCGCGAAGAGTATATAGAATACCATCCTGGTAATATACCTATTATTTTGTCCGTTCCTCATGGTGGTTGGATTATCCCCGATGAGATTCCAGATCGCACATATGGAACAATGGTCACAGATGATAATACCTATCAAATGTCTAAGGTAATTATGGATACGATGGAGGCGCGTTTTGGAAGTAAACCTTATGTCATTTTATGTCGATTGAAAAGAAGAAAATTAGATGCGAATCGAGACAGTACAGAAGCTGCCCAAGAAAATAGATTCGCTCATAGAGCTTGGCAAGAATATCATCACTATATTGGTACAGCAAAAAAGAAAATCGAGTCTGAATTTGGTAGCGGATTGTTTTTAGATATACATGGACATGGCGCAAATCCAGATGGATATTATGACCTAAGAACTTGGTTAGGTTATTTGATGCCTGGAAGCGTTCTTGATCAGAATGATGAGACTTTGAATACAAACTCAAATGCAATCAAAACAAGTATCAGAGCTTTAGTAGATACTTCAGATTTCTCATTTATTGAGGTATTGAGAGGGCAGCATAGCTTTGGTAGTTTATTAGATAGTTTAGGCTTTGGCTCAGTTCCCAGCAAAAAATATCCTGGTCCTGATGGTTCAAGATTCTTTTCTGGGGGATATAATACAGCTCGCCACGGTTCAAGAGACGGTGGTATCATTAGCGCAATACAGATTGAGGCTCCTAAGCCTGGAATTAGACAGAATCAACAAACGTGGTCTAATTATGCTAGTGCATTAGCAACAGTAGTTGACGAATATTATTTTCGTCACTTAAAACGAAGAATTAGAAATTAATTAGATAATATACTATTAAATATCTTGGCTGCAATTGGGGCTGTATTTCTTGCACTATGACCAAAATTAGGTACTGTTTCTAATCTCCAATTAAATTGAGCGTTAAGTGATTTTGCTTTGGTTTCAGCAATGCTATAGAAGTATTTAGCTCTAGCATATCGGTGATCCCCTTGACGCATTGCCTCTTCAGTTTTTCTCAATGATGAATCATTAGGGTCAGTATCATTTTCACCGACAAGCACAACTAATGGTAATGCAAATTTTTTAGTTAGGTCTTTTTCAATAAATGGCGAGTTATTTAAGCCATATGGAAATATTTCATCATAGGTGGGAAGTGTATACCAACCGCTTCCCCCGGGTATGATAATTGATGCATGTTTTGGTTTTGTAAAAATTGCATATCGATGTACAAACTGTCCTCCACCTGAAAATCCATATATTCCATAGGTATCTGCAGTTGTACCTCCGCTTT
>Ga0208522_1000904_pt1 | contig 19671 bp, 19 predicted proteins | sample ETNtaG_25_FD_185763 | JGI IMG/M metagenome (GOLD analysis project Ga0208522, IMG submission 185763) | Marine microbial and viral communities from oxygen minimum zone, Eastern Pacific Ocean - ETNP201302SV86 (SPAdes) (version 2) | ecosystem: Environmental > Aquatic > Marine > Oceanic ... | reverse complement strand
TTCTGCATTTGCTGGCACAATTACTCCATTTGCTAACTCTACCATTTCTAATTTAACTCCATACAATCTCTCATGGAGTGCGGCTGCAACCTTCAACTCATCAAGAGGTTCGTCGAATGACATCGCAGCGGCAAGAAGCACAACTGGATCCGGCCCATTTACCACCGCAATGGGAACTTCATCGTTATTTTCTTGAGCTTCATTGACCATTGTCCTTAGGTGTCTGGGGACTAATCTAACACTAGTGCTATCTTTACTCTCGACTAATTGCCTATGAAAAGATGTATTACGATATCCACCGTATTGGGCAATAATTATCGAAGAAGACTGATACCTCCCTCGATCTTCTCGGTAGTGCCAAGGAATTGGAAGCCTCAATAGGTCTGTCTCCTCCAAAGTATTCTCGAGAACTCGTGCCGAATCCCTATTCACTAGAATTGGATCCGTGGGGTTTTCCATCGCCCAAGAGAGAATATCTATCAGTTCGCCTGGCTCGACTCCAAATGCCTCACAGAGTCTCTGACGAGTAAGGATATTCATTACTACACCATGCCCCGGAGCTTCGATAATATCCGTGAAGAGAATAGGATCGTTTCCCGAGGATATGGATTCCTCTCGCATGTCAAAATTTACGCTAACTGGATCCGAAACTATTCGACTACCCTCGACAAGATCCCTGAATCCCATGCTGTACTCCGGAAAACTACGCCGCTTGAATGTTGGCTCCTTTTTCTGCTTACAGGGACAATCTATCTTATTGACCACCCGTCAGTCTCATAAATGGACGGCAGGTCGCCGAGCCGTCATTTTGAGGTGTATGCTTGGGACGAGGCCTATTCTCCGGTTCGAAGATGAAGGCAGATCGTAAGAGATACAGGTGGAAGGAGAGGAAATTCCGCAACAGACAAGCCAAGCGAAAGCAGGGTGGAGTTCTCAAGCACGATCCACTTCGTGGCAGTCCTCAGGCCAAGGGAATAGTCATTGAGAAGGTGGGTTTCGAAGCTAAGCAGCCTAATTCTGCCATCAGGAAGGCGGTAAAGATTAGTCTAATCAGAACTGGCAACAGACTCACTGCCTTTGCACCGGGTGATGGTGCGATTTCATTCATTGACGAACACGACGAGGTAATGGTCGAGGGTATCGGTGGAAGCAAAGGACGTTCGTATGGTGATTTACCCGGTGTAAGGTATAAGGTGATCAAGGTCAATGGCGTTTCACTAGACGAAATGGTCCGTGGTCGCAAGGAGAAGCCAGTGCGTTGAGGTTTTCAGATGGATGATTCAGAAGAAGTTAGCCAACAGGTCGAAGAGGCCCCTATTGCAGGAATTGGGACGATGGTATTCGGAAAGTGGGATGCAAGTGAAGTTGTGTGTAGCGATCCAGGAATTTCCAGATATGTCAATCTGAAGATGATCGGGGCTCCCCATACAGGGGGCCGTCACGCCAATGCATGGTTTGGAAAACAGGACCTATCTGTGACAGAGCGCTTCATCAATAATCTGATGAGATCTGGCAAGTACAGCGGAAAGAAGCAATACTGTGCAAAGTCACTTGACGAGGCATTCGATAGGATTAATGCAAAGAGCGGCGAAAACCCACTGCAGAAATTCATTGACGCAATCACAGAAGCAGCACCCTGCGAAGAGACAACAAGAGTCAGAATTGGGGCAGTCAGCCAGCCCAAGGCTGTCGATTCATCCCCAAGCAGAAGGCTAGATGTCGCACTGCGGAATCTGGCAATCGGCGCTGCGTCTGCAACGATGAAGAGCAAGAAGTCCCTTACCGAGGGAATTATTTCTGAAATTTCCAAGGCATCAGAGGGGGATGTCAATTCTTTCGCTGTTGGGAAGAGGCACGAAGTAGAGAGGATTGCAGCCTCGGCCCGATAGGTCGTTATTGTCCTACATTTATCCCATTCCCCAATACTGCTCAATTGTCTTTATGAACCGTTTTCAGGTCGGAAAAAATACAGGGTGAGAATATGGGTCGTAAGGAAGACAACATCAAGCGTGCTACTGAGGTAATGCATATTCGCGAGCGAATTAGAAATCTCGCCATCGCAGCCCACATTGATCACGGAAAGACCACTCTATCGGACAACTTGATTGCTGGCGCAGGGATGATGTCCGAAGAGCTTGCAGGGAAGTCACGAGTATTGGACTTTGACGACCAGGAAAGCGCCCGAGGAATAACAATCAATGCAGCCAGCGCATCAATGGTCCACGACGTCAATGGGGAGGACTATCTGATTAACCTGATTGACACGCCTGGTCACGTCGATTTCGGCGGTGACGTAACTCGTGCGATGAGGGCTGTTGATGGGTGCATCATCCTCACATGCGCAGTGGAGGGGGCAATGCCTCAAACCGAAACCGTCGTTAGGCAGGCACTGAAGGAAAAGGTCCGCCCAGTTCTCTTCATCAACAAGGTAGATCGCCTCATCAACGAGCTTCAGGTAACTCCAGAGGACATGATGGCAAGGTTCCAAGAGCAAATAAAGAAAGTTAACATTTTAATCAGAAAATTTGCACCTGAACAGCACAAGACAGACTGGCAAGTCGACGTTTCCAAGGGGACCGTGGCATTCGGTTCAGCTTACCACAATTGGGGCATCACCGTACCATTTATGCAGAAGACTGGAGTAAATTTTACTCAGATTTTCGAGTACTGTAATAATGAACAACAAAAAGAACTCGCTAAGAAGGCTCCAGTCCACGAAGTTTTGCTGGATATGGCGGTGGAAAAACTCCCATCGCCATTAATTGCTCAAGAATACAGGATTCCGAATATTTGGCAGGGGGATCAAGATTCTGAGGTCGGCAAGTCCATGATGAGTTGTGATGCAGATGGCCCCCTCTCTTTGATGATTACAAAGATATGGATGGACCCCCATGCAGGAGAGGTAGCAGTTGGCAGAGTATACTCTGGGACGATAAAGCAGGGGGAGACTGTTTGGGCAAGTGGAGCCGGCAAAGCCGAAAGGGTTCAGCAGGTCAGCATGATGGTAGGTGGAGACAGGATACAGGTTCCCGGAGTATCAGCCGGCAACATTGCAGCATTGACTGGCGTGAGAAGTGCAGCTGCGGGAGTTACTGTAACAAGGGAGAAGGACGAGACTCCCTTCGAGGCAATCCGACACTACTCCGAACCAGTAGTGACAATCGCGATTGAGCCAAAATCAATGAAGGATCTTCCCAAATTCATAGGTGCATTAAGAGGTCTGGCCAAAGCGGATGCTTCTCTATCCGTTGATGTCGCCCATGAGACTGGCGAGGCACTCCTCTCGGGGATGGGAGAACTCCACCTTGAAATTACCATTTACCGTCTGGAGGAGGAACAGGGGATTAAGGTAAATCAGAGCAATCCAATAGTCGTCTATAGGGAATCGATTGGAAGCGACAACAAGGGCAGGCCATTCGAGGGCAAGTCTCCCAACAGGCACAACAGATTCTACGTTGAGGTGGAGCAACTTCCTGAAGAAGTCATCAATGCTCTGCGGGAAGGTCACTTTGGAGATGGCCCCGTAAGAAGCAAGGATGCAAAGGAGACTGGAAATAAGTTCGGCGAACTTGGCATGGACAAGGATCTGATGAGGAAGATATACGCCATTAACGCCACTACTGTACTTGTAAATGATACGAAGGGGATTCAGAATCTACACGAAACAAGGGAATTGATAATTGAGGCCTTCAACGATGTTTGCAAGAAGGGCCCCATTGCCGACGAACCACTAACAGGCGTAATGGTCCGCTTAGTGGATGCAAAACTACACGAGGATGCTATCCACAGGGGACCTGCTCAGACCATCCCTGCGGTTAGGAATGCAATCAAAGGAGCATTAATTAGGGCTAATTCTGTTCTTTTCGAACCAATCCAGAAAATCAGAATCGATGCACCCACAGAATGGGCCGGCGGAATAACTCGGCAATTAGACACCCGCCGAGGAGTAATCGAAGACATGCCTGTGGAAAATGATGTGACTTGTGTAATTGGCAAGATGCCGGTAGCAGAATCATTCGGATTCTCTAATGACATTAGAGCCGCAACCCAAGGAAGGGCGGTCTGGAACACTGAGAATGCAGGCTATGACCAGGTCCCACCCGAACTATTCCACAAGATCGTTGGCGAGATTAGGCAGAGGAAGGGGCTCAAAGAAGAAATTCCAGGGGAAGCCCAATACACAGACTGATCAACTAATCCTAATCAATTGGAAGTCCGTCAATTCTCTCAGAACTTCTACAGATTGTGAACTAGAGAGATTTTCAAGACATTCGTGAGCAATAGCGTGATGTTTCATTGCTCTGCTCCTTGCATATTCTATTGACCCCGAATCCTCCAACTCCGCTACTGCCATGGATAGACTTTCATCACTACATTCACCAGACCCGAACACCATTTCGAAATTCGGTAAATCCTCCTTACATTGTTTTGCATGGATAGCAATCAACGTCATCTTTCCATGAATAATGTCTGATCCGGCGGGTTTTCCAAGGGTCTTTGTGTCACCAGTGATATCGATGAGGTCATCCATCAACTGGAAGCACAATCCCAGATTTAGACCCCACTCTGCCATATTCTGGACTACCTCATCATTTGCATCCGCTAGAATCGCACCTGTTCTAGCACAGGTCTCGAACATTGCACTCGTCTTCCCTGCAATCATAGCAATGTAATCATCTTCGGTCACCTCTTCTCGGGTCTCAAATTCAATATCCTCCTGTTGGCCTTCTGAAACCTTCCTGACCATCTCTCCGATTGATTTTATCAACTGACTTAGTCGTTCGTTTGGGATGTCTTCTGATTCAGCTAGGATTTCGAATCCTACTGCAAGCATGGCATCTCCAGCGTTTATTGCCGTCGCGTCATCGAATTCAACGTGAACTGCATCAAGACCTCTCCTAATAGGGTCCTGATCAATAATATCATCATGTATTAGTGTAAAGTTGTGGATTATCTCTATTGATGCACCCAGTGTATAATGGCCGTTATTGGCCCCTCCCACCGCTTCACCCACAAGTCTTGGTAGAATGGCCCTAAGCCTCTTCCCTCCCCCTTTGAACAGGTGAGTCATTGCACCATGGAGGTTCTTCTGCTTCATCTTACCTAGACTATCCATTATCTCCCCCTCAACCCTATCACGATGATCAGAAAGGGCATCTAGTAAGTTCTGTCCGGGCTTTATTGCATTGCCATCCATGTCAACTTCTCCACAATAGATGATGCTATCATTATTCACACTTGAAATAGCACTAGGATTACAATCGTAAGGAATTGCAAATTTCTCCCAAATTAACCTGAACCACGGAGCAATGACCTCATTGCTCCACTCTCCATCTCCCTTCATCATTCTCTTTACTTCTGTAGAATCTGCCCAAAGGACATCGGAAATTTCATTCTCATTATGATAAATATCAGCATCAGCGCAAACAACCATGATGTGGTCAATCTCTCTCTCAATCCAATCTTTATCCCATCTGCATGAATATTCTATTCTCCCTATGTGGTGGAAAGTCCAATTGCTGGAAATTTCATTCGAAATGCCTAACTCCTGTTCTAACTTCCTTATTGCAGCGTCCCTAACTCCATCAATACCATCATCCTCGGCCCCTATGCCGAGTGGGTGACTACAGCAAGTATTTGCCCATACTCCAGGGAAGGTAATCTTCTCAGGGGATCTTTTCTGTACTAGCAAACGCCCCTTTGAATCGAAAATAAGTACACTGAAAGCACGGTGCCGAATCCCCTCATTTTTATGGCAGATAAGTTTTGACTCGGAACCCGTGACGTTATCATCGATATCCACAACTAGGCACATCTCGTTCATCATCTCAAACTGACTAGAATCATGATTCTCCAAATCGGGGATTTCTGGTCGCATTCAGCCTTGTGGGGTGGAGATGTGTATATGAAGACTCAACCGTGCATTATCTTTGTTCCATTAGTTTTTCCAGAGGTCAATAATTCTAGAATCCTATCTGGCTCCCTACCATCAATAATCCATACCTCATCGACTTCCTTTGAAATCTCAAGAGCCCTTTCAATCTTCAGCCTAATTCCACCAGTGACATCTATGTCGGCATTATGGAAACCTTTCATTTCCGACTCAGATCCAAAATTAGGAATTAGTTTGGAACCCTCTTCTCCAGGCGGGCCGCTCAAAACCCCTTCAGCATCGCCAATCAGGAATATGCTATGTGACACCTCAAGCTCTGTTGACAACCGCATCATCAAATCGTCTCCAGATAGTATTCCAAACTCCCGCTCATCATTCGTTTCAACAACATCGCCAAATGTAACTGGAATTGGTTCACCAACCCCTCTTTTGAAAATCGATATATCTCCTAGGAACCGTGCTCCAGTACCAGTGGCCCAATCCGAAGGGGGATGACAACTACATTCCATGCCCCTTTCTACAATCCTCTCTACAATCAGTTTATTCAATTCCCTCATATCTGAGCGAATTTCTCCTATTGCTTGTCTCTGCCCATTCGCTTGCTCACTATTTTTTCCATCTGCTATCTCCCACTTCTTGGCTAGAAGGTGTCCGAATGAGCCAGCCCCATGGACCAGAATTATTGATGCACCAAGTTCTGAAATAGAAAATAGGGTGTCTGCAATCCTTTCTACAGCACTCGGATTAAATTCCTTCATCGAATTCTTGTTTGAAATTAGGCCCCCGCCTAATTTTATTGCCACTCTGACAGTCATCTGTGACCCAAGGTCAAGAGTCTCGTATTCTAACATTTTCAAATCACAACATACAGTTTAACCCATAGTGCTCAGTCGAAATAACGTGGTAGACACTTCCGAACTTGAAAGGTTCCAGCGTTGGCTTCAATCTGAACTAGGTACTGCTTCATCACTGGAAGATAAGACGGATAGGGACCGAAGACTACTCCAAATCGAGATTGCGATTTCGGAGGTAGTTCGTTATCGAGAGGTTCTGAGTAGTCTGGAGCACCCCACTTCTTCACCATTTGTGGAAAGAGAGTCTGCCGTCAGAGTTCAGAGTAATTCTGATATAAAACCAGTAACAAAATCCGGAGAGTGCCATTCGTGTGGCGCAGAAAAAATCAGCGATTTACAATTCTGTCCTGTTTGCGGTGAGTTCTGACTATTCTTCTTCAGCCCAGGATTCTCTAAGTAGAGAGAGTTCTGGATCGTCAGAAGCAACGATAGTCAAGTACTCCCCAGCAACGCTGTCCGTAAGAAAAACTGTTACACCTGCATGCCAGATAGTCTCTCCCGAAGCAACCATTCTAGCAGTATCTACTTCAATAATTGCCGGATCGTTGTGGTGAACTCTACCGGCCTCTGCTGCATACCTTATCGATGCCGATAGATGGACGTGAGAGCGATCACCGGGGCTAATGCCGACTTCAATAAGATTCTCTGCTTCCGTTGGGTCAGACGGATAATACAGCGAGTCGGGAATATCACTCGACGGTAAGTCTAATTCGATTTCCACAGTATGACCATATGTGGCCCTCATCATGTTTCCTCGAACTTCATACCTCCCTTTGGGGTCAGTTTCAGAGATTGCTCTCAAGTGATGTGGCCTAAGCCAATGCTGAGGCCTCCTGCCTCCATTTTTGAATTTCCTCACGATGTCTCTTACGTCAATCCATCCATTAATGTCCATCTCTAAGTCAAACTTCTCTGGTGCATGTCTCAACACTAGTGCCAACTTTCTTGCCATCCCATCTCTCTCTCTTGTGCTCAAGATGAACTTACCTTCCGCGTTGCAAGCGGGACAAAGGTCATCGTCCGAAAAGTATCCGTGCATAGAGCATTCCCTAATCATAAATCCACCTCGGTGAGGATTATTCAAGAACCCCACGGTCACCTAGATGAATTCACATTCCGGGAACCGTTATGGGCCCGGCTCTTGACGAGAGCATGTGAGGTCTGTAATTGTCGATTGGAGAAGGACCCCTTTCACTAAGGCGCATAAGGGTGCACTATCGAGTATAAGGCCGGACGAATTCGCTGGCCAAACTATCAGAGAACTCATGGCTGATTCCTCGATTGAATCGAATGAAATTGATGATATTATTGTCGGGTGTGCATATCCCGAGGGAGAACAAGGGTACAACATAGGACGACTGATGGCATTTCTAGGGGGCCTCTCTTCCGAAGTTCCCGGCTCGACCATTAACAGGCTTTGTGGTTCTTCAATGCAGGCAATACTATCCGCAGCAGCACAGATATCAACTGGATGGGGTGATTGTTTTTTGTGCGGCGGTGTCGAGTCAATGTCCCGAGTGAAGAGAAGGGGATTCAATTGGAGCACACATCCGACACTGGAGAGAGACTATCCCCAGGCTTACATCAACATGGGGATTACAGCAGAAAATGTGGCGGAAAAATTTGAAATCTCCAGAACTGAACAAGAAGAGTTTGCCCTAGATTCACATGCCAAGGCAGCAAAAGCATTTTCTGAGGGAAATTTCTCTAAGGAGTTAGTAACTATCTATTCCAATGGTCATGAATATTCTAATGACGACTGTATTAGGGCCGACACTTCATTGGACTCGATGTCCAGATTGAATCCGGCGTTTGTCGACGATGGGTCAGTGACAGCCGCTACTTCGTCACCACTTACTGATGGGGCCGTTTTCTCACTGATTTGTAGTGAGGATTTTGCCGAATCTCATTCATTGAAACCAATTGCCGCTATTGTATCTGGTGCCGTTACTGGATGCCCCCCAGAACTAATGGGCCTCGGCCCAATTTCATCTACAAAATTAGCTCTTGAAAGAGCAAACTGGAATATTTCAGACATCGATGTATTTGAATTGAATGAGGCCTTTTCCTCTCAGAGTATTGCTTGCATAAGGGAGTTAGGCTTGGATCCTTCTTCTGTTAACTTAGATGGCGGAGCCCTTGCAATTGGCCATCCACTAGGTGCGTCCGGCGCAAGAATCGCATGCAAGGCTGCGAGCATAATGAGCAGAAACGACGCCCAAAGGGCCATGGCTTCTATGTGCATTGGAGGCGGAATGGGAATTTCTATTGCTCTCGAGGCAATATGATTCACTATCGACGCCCTCATGAATGACCCAGCAATAGCAAGGCCATGAGCGAGGATACCGGAGTCACCTCTCAAGGTGCAAGTCTGGATGGCAAGAAGATAGTTCTAGCAGTTTCAGGAGGAATTGCTTCTACAGAGTCAGTAAAGCTTGCAAGAGAACTAAGGAGGCATGGGGCAAACGTATTCCCAATGATGACTAAAGCTGCTGAGAAGGTCATTACTCCACTTGCACTATCTTGGGGTTCCGGTGCAGACGTAATCACAGATTGGGACCCGAATATGTCACAACTAGGAGGTTTTGATGGTCTAATTCTTGCCCCTGCGACAAGGAATACAATCGCAAAATTCACTCATGGTTTGCTCGACTCTCCTGTGATGATGGCTCTTTCCGCAGCAGTAGGCAGCGGAATTCCAACATTGTTCGTTCCTTCAATGCACAATGACTTATTCGATGATGCCGTAACAATCGACTTATTATCCTCTTTGGACGATCTTGGAGTGTCAGTTCTCGTCGACAAAGCCACAGAGGGGCGGAGGAAGCAACCCAGTGCAAACAATATTGTTGCCACTTTCTGCAACCTTTCGAATCGTATTTTGAGTGGCCGCAAGAGAATAGCCGTCACTCTTGGGGGTAATTCCTCTCCGATAGACTCTGTCAGGAGCATTGTTAACACTTCTACTGGAAATACTGGCTGGACGATCGCTGAACATTTGCATCGAATGGGACATCATGTTGTGTGTATCGTTGGCACAACCAGTTTCGAACCCTCATTCTCCCTTCCCGACGTTCGTTATGACGAATCTCCCGATGGGATGCTACTCGAGGCTATTCGCCTCGCTAATTCCAGTTCGAATCCGGACTACTGGATTCATGCAGCCGCAGTACTGGATTATGTTCCAGTTTTCACCAACGGTAAAAGGCCCAGCAGCATTGATGATTGGAACATCAGCCTCTCTCCAACAAAGAAACATCTCCAGGAACTAAAAGAGCATGTAGCCGGCTCAAAGAGGATTGGCTTCAAGTTAGAGGTCGGTATAGACGAAGACACTCTAATTGCCAAATCTAAGAATCTGATTTCTGAACACGAACTCGAAGCGGTAGTTGCCAATATGTTGGCAGATGTCCATGGAAATTCTCCAACAAGATGTAGGGTAGTTTTTGCCGATGGTCTTGTGGAGGAGATTGCAGATTTAAGAGGTCTGTGCGAGAAAATTGAGTCACTAATTTCTTCAAATTGATTCAGAATTAGGCGAATCATTCAAGCGACCACCCTGAGGAGATATGCCCATGTCGAATCCCTCTAAGGCCAAGAGGGGAATCCCTTTGAAGTCAGATTTCAATTCATGGTATCCAGCAATTGTTGAGATATCTGATCTCGTTGACAAGAGGTATCCAATCAAGGGAATGGATGTCTGGAAGCCATATGGTCTCTCTGCAATGAGTCTGATTGACCTTCTGGCTAGGAACGAGATGACTCGAACGGACCACCAAGAGTATCGTTTTCCACTGCTAGTCCCTGAAGACCTCCTAGATAAGGAGAACCGACTAGTTTCAATGCTGAAGGCCGCCCGTGAAGCGGGCGTCGATCCCTCTGAATTACGTATTGAAGAAGAGGAGTCAGGATTCAAGAAAGAAGTCTACTGGGTCACTCACGGAGGTGAAAATAAGTTGGAAATCCCGATGTTTCTGAGGCCCACTTCCGAGACTCCAATGTATACGATGTTCTCTCTATGGGTTCGGAGTCACGCTGATCTCCCATTGAAGACCTTTCAGATTGTCAACACATTCAGATACGAGACAAAACAGACTCGCTCATTCATCAGGGTACGAGAGATACATTTCTTCGAGGCACATACTGTTCATGCCAATCAGAAGGGTGCCGATTTGCAGATACAAGAGGATGCAGAAATGGTTCAGAATATTATGCATCAGTTATGTCTTCCGTCATTAGTCTCAAAGAGGCCCGTATGGGACACATTCCCAGGTGCATGGTACACTAAGGCTGCCGATGTAGTTATGCCAAATGGTAGAACACTTCAGGTCGCAACATATCACCACTATAGGAATCAGTGGGCCGATGCATTCGACCTGTCTTACGAAGACTCCGAAGGCAATACACAGATGTGCCACCAAACAACATTTGGAATGTCCGAGAGGCTTCTGGGAGCAGTTGTGGCTATGCATGGTGATGATAAGGGCCTGATACTGCCACCCTCAATTGCTCCGTTCCAAGTAGTTGTGATGCCTGTTGCAGCTCATTCCGATTCGAATGTTTTACCAGCAGTTGAAGCACTAGCCGAGGAACTTTCATCAAACGGACTTCGGACTAGGGTCGACTCAAGGGATGTTAGGCCAGGAGTAAAGCATTATGACTGGGAGATTAAAGGGGTCCCGATCAGAATCGAACTAGGACCTCGTGACCTCTCCTCAGGTAAGTGTGTGGCTACAATGAGGACCGGAGGCAAGACAGAGATTGAATTGGATGGTGTTTCTACTACTGTTTGGAACATGCTCTCAACTATTTCCGATGAACTCCGCGAACGCGCGGCATCACTAGCAGATAATCTAGTTCATCCATTCCCTCTTGAAAATCTGACCCCTGATGACTCACTTGAGTCTCAGTTAGTTGATGGAGTAGTTTACGAGATTGCCTTTGATGGAAACGACTCCGATGCCGAGTTTTTGGAGAAGAAGACCGGCCTAACACTACTTGGCGAGAGTGACGACAATTTTTCCGAAGAGAAACCATGTCTAGTTTCTGGGAAATTAACCGCTAAGAGGCAATTCATTTCCCGGATGTACTGATTTCCTAGGTTTGAAGAACCCGAAAATGGCTATGAGCAGAAAAAAGCCAATCAGTATGGCGTCTACAATCCCGTAATCCATTGGTTGAGTCCATGCATCAGTGGTGTGCAACCTTTCCCAAGAATAACCATTTTCAATGACTAACTTGTAATTGCCCTGATTGGGGTTGCAGATGTAATGCATATCCGCAACGCCAATTGAACAAAGAATGTAGCCTCCTCCGAGAATATTGTTGATGATTATCCCCAATATTCCAATAATACCTGTAAATATTGAAAAATATCGCCTCTTTGCCCCAACTTTTTGCTTACCAAACTTCAGGTCAGGAAGATCTGGAACGAAATCAGGAAGACTGATGTCGTCTGAAATTTGTCCAAAATCAGCCACTTCTTGATAAGAGCCAACTTGAGGTGATTGAACTCCCATTTCATCAAGTGCTTCACTACCATATATCCTCTCTGCCATCGAATATAGTTCCGGGTCCTCTTCGATTTCAACTGGATCAATATCTCCCTCAAGGAGGCGCCTAACTGCATCTGGGTCCGGCATATTGTAATTTCTCGGAATCGAGGACCCTATCAAATGAACCCCATTGGGTGCGTTCTCAAGCAGCGTTTTTTCGGTTTACAGAATTTCGGGCCGCTTCACAAATAGCCTCTAGGGTCAGACCAATTTCCTTCATGAGATCTGAAGACTCCCCACTCTCACCAAATCTATCCCTGACGCCAACCATTTCGAGTGGCAGTGGATTGTTGGTAGATAGCCACTCCGAAAGCGCACCACCTAACCCTCCAATTATCGAGTGATCTTCCACAGAAACGAAGCACCCACATTGATCAGAAAGCCTTGCAAGCAGTTCTCGATCCAAAGGCTTGATTGTATGCATGTCAACCACAGTGCCCTCAATCCCCTCTTGGGATAGAATAAATGCAGCTTCTCGGGCGCGTTCAACCATTACTCCACATGCGATGATTGCCACATCATTTCCCTCAATAAGTACCGAACCTGCACCAATGCGCAAACCAAGTTTACTTTCATCATCATACATTCTTGGGACCTTATTTCTTGCAGTTCTCATGTAGGAAGGCCCTTCTAGGCCCAATAACTGTACAGTCAATTCTTCTGCCGAAACATCATCACATGGATGAATCACAGTCATCTTGGGAATGGTTCTGTATACTGAAAGATCTTCTATTGACTGTGCACTACTCCCGTCTGAACCAGTATGAATACCACCATGGCTACCACAAATGTGCACTGGAAGGCCTGGTCGTGCAATTCCATTTCTCACTTGCTCAAACGCCCTTTCCGTGAAGATTGCGAAGGTACTGGCAAACGGTATTTTCCCAGAGGAGGCCATTCCAGCAGCTACGAGCATCATATTTTGCTCAGCTATCCCTACAGAAATTGTCCTGTCGGGAAATTGCTCACGGAAGTAACACGATTTCGTTGACTTGCCTAAATCTGCTTCGAGTACTACGACCCGTGGGTCTTCTGCAAGTCTCAGAAGCGCCTTGCCATAACCCTCTCTCGATGCTCCGCCATTCGATGGCGCACTCATGACAGTTCCTCCAATGCAATAACTAGCTCCTGAGAATTGGGTGCCTTGCCATGGAAGGAGGGGTTATCTTCCATGAATGAGACGCCCTTTCCCTTTGTAGTGTTTGCAATTATTGCAACTGGACTATCATTTGAAGAATCAGCCCAGTTGAAAACCTTCACTAGAGCGGCCATGTCATGACCATCAACTTCCCTCACATCCCAACCAAAGGATGCGAACTTTTCTCCAATGTCACCTATCTCCATTTGTACATCCATGAAGTCATCATTCTGAATCCTGTTTCTATCCACAATTACTCGTAGATTCGATACATTGTGATAATTTGCTGCCATGACAGCTTCCCAAATTTGCCCCTCTTGGGTTTCACCATCCCCTAGCATGACCCAGATACTCCTTTCACTAGAGTCCATTCTGGCTGACAGTGCACACCCTAATCCGAAGGACAAACCCATTCCTAGGCTCCCTGCAGAGAAATCAACGCCTTCTGTCCAATTCATATCAACGTGGCCTTGACAAACAGAGCCCAGGGTCCTGAAACCCATTAAGTCATGTTCATCAAGTATCCCAATCTGATGAAGAATTGCATACATTGCCGGACTAGCATGCCCTTTGCTCATTATGAACCTGTCACGATCTTCCCATCTGGGATTGTTCGTGTCGAATCTCAGAGTAGTTCCGTACAGCGCAACCATACAGTCGATAGCCGACAATGAGCCTCCGGGGTGACCAGCCCCTGCGGCGTTTGTCATCTTCACAATATCAATTCTACAAAGTCTTGCCATTTCTTCGAGTTCAGCAATCCTCACATCCACGCCTTCGCCCACGGCCAAAACTCCTGCGTCAGGGCTATTGATAGTTTTCAACGTAGATTTTCATAAACTACCTAGCAAGTGGTTCAATACATGCCAATCGTTCGGATGGATTAGAGATGCATATTCAATCTATGTCAGAAATTGATTGGCGGGTAAAACTGTCTACAATGTCCATTCCATTATCTATAAGAAAAGACTCACTGCTCTCAAACACACTTGCTAGAATTATTGACGTTGGTAGGATTTCCAAGACAATGGGTGCAGATTTGCATAGACACTCATCTCTACCTGGTCTATCTGCATTGGCAAATATGATTAAACAATCTAGATTTGACAATCTCGTCTTCTTCAACAATAATCTACATGTCAATACTACCAACGTCTGCACCCTTGCTTGCCGATTTTGTGCATTCAGAAAAGGGTCAAGGCACAGTGATGCATATTCTCTAAGCGCCGATGAATTTGTTTCCAGGATTGATCCATATAGCGGAATAATTGACGAAGTTCATGCTGTCGGTGGTCTTCATCCCGAATGGACCATCACCAACTATTCCGAAATGTACAAATTATCTAAGAGTAGATTTCCTGATATAAGCATTAAATCACTTACAGCTGTTGAGGTGAAGCATATCGCGTCCCGATCAGGACTTTCGATTAGAAAAACTCTACAGATTCTCAAGGAATCAGGACTCAACTCTCTTCCCGGTGGAGGTGCCGAAATACTCGTGGATTCGATAAGAGATAGAATTTGCATGGGTAAGGAGAAATCCTCTGAATATCTCGAAATTCACGAGATTGCCCACGACATTGGCATCCCAACAAATTGCACTATGCTTTTCGGAACCATTGAATCTATTGATGATCGAATGACTCATTTTGACAAGATTAGGGTCCAACAGGACTCTTCTGGCGGTTTCCAGTGCTTCGTACCCTACCCCTTCTTGCCGGATAATGCCCGCCTGCCCGAGGCTTCCCTCGCTTCCGGAGAAGAAATCATCAGAGTCATTGCATTATCGAGGATAATGCTTGACAATATTCCTCATATCAAGGCTTACAGAATGAATATCGGCGACCATCTCTCCTCTATAGCAATTAATTCAGGTGCCGATGATATAGATGGAACAGTTGGCAATGAGGAGATTATGCATGTAGCAGGTAGCACAACAAGTGTTGATTACGATAGCACCGCGTTAGCTCGTTTAATCGAATCTTCTGGTCAGGTACCTGTAAAGCGCGACTCTACTTATGTGAATTTTGAGCCGATGAATACTGTTCCGACTAATTATAGGCAAATTTTACCGGTCATTGGACAGTGAAATCATGACTTGGGAGAGAGTCCTTGGAAGGGTGTCATTCATCAATTGCGACCCAGTTTTCCACACAATTGGGGCAAATTGGAGGTTATTGTCAGCACCCCCATCATGGCTAACCGGGCACCTCCTACGAAGAGATTGCATTTCGGCACCAATTCCTGCTGCTGACTATGCATCAAACCGAGATAAACTAAGCCTAATACCTGACATCGGGATAGTGGGCCGAGAGTCCGTTGGCTCTGTTCTGCTCTTCGGTAATAGGGCGCTCGAGTCGATGAGGGACATTGCGCTGCCTTCTGATTCCTCGACGTCAAACATGCTCATGAAGTGGATACTGGGACAGAGGGGATTAGACCCCAAACTTGTCTCGATGGGTCCAGACATCGAGACGATGCTAGAGTCCTGCGACGGCGCACTGATTATCGGAGACAGGGCAATCTCAGCCGCGCTCAGTAGACCTGAAATGGTTCGAATGGACCTAGGCAGAGAGTGGACAAGTATCACAGGACTACCAATGGTTTTCGGAGTATTCTCAGCCAGAAAAGACTCAAATTTGTCATTTGTCCATGAAGCCAGAGAATCAATGCTGTCAAACTACTATTCCTTCCTAGAAGACGAGGAAATTCGGACTTCAGTAATTTCATCCGCCTCCTTAAAGGTAGGACTTACACCTGATAGGGTGTCCAAATATTTCGACACTGAAGTTTCAAATTTTCTTGACAAGTCATCTATCCAAGGACTGGGTATCTTTCTCGAGGAGGTGTGCGGAGTAGATTCGCCCCCAACCTGGTTTGATCTCCCTCATTCCGAATAATCTAGCCTATTGCTGGAAACCCAATTTAGCAAGTCAATAGCCACTTCACATGATTCGGCGACCACAACTTCATCGTCTTCAGAATACTTCACCAGTGTAGACAACGCGTCTCTATTTCCAATCGCACCAAGTGCCTCTGCTGCCTCATGCCTGACCATGACGTCTTCATGCAAGTCCTTCAATCGATTTATCAGATGAGGGACTGCATTATCATCTTGCATTTGGCCTAATACATAGGCAATCTCATGCTTGAGTAATGCCGAGGACGACTCAAATGCATCTGCCAGTGCGTCTACTGCAGATTTTCCGCCGATGTTCCTCAAACCGAATAGGGCTCGCATCCTCTGAAACATCCTTTCGTTTTCATCGCACAGTGTCACTCTAAGACTCTCTACAGCAAGTTCATTGCTTGCCGGCGCTGGATCCACAGAACCAAACTCACTGACATATGGCCTGTCTGTCATTGTTCATCAGCTCCAATGAACACAATCCCTCTTGAATCAAAATCTCCTCTGACAAGGCCAACTTCTTTACCTCTATCAAGGAATAACCTCACAGCTTCACGACCATCTCTACCATAGTCAATAGTGCGCCCATTAACATACATTCTGACGAACTCCTCATTTGTACTTTCGTTGATTCCTCTGCCCCACTTAATTGCATCTTGGAGTGCCAAATCGGGGCTAGATAGGGAATACTCAATGCTCTTCTTGATATCATTGGAAATTGTTCTGCACATTTCTTCACCAAGATCTCTCCTTACCACGTTCCCACCAAGTGGTAGAGGTAGTCCGGTGAGATTATTCCACCAAATTCCTAGATCAATAACCATGAACGCACCCTCATTGGACCACGTCAGTTGCCCTTCGTGGATGATTACTCCCGCATCGTATTCACCTCCGAGAACTCCGGGCAGGATTTTATCGAAGGGAACTTCTCTCACCTCAACATCGCCCAACGCAAGAACAAGTGCCAAGTAAGAACTCGTGCTTGTACCAGGTACGGCGATTACTCGCTCCTTTACTTCTTCAACAGACATTTCTCTATTTGAGATAAGTATGGGGCCATACCCCTCTCCCATGGATGCACCGCAGTTCATTAGTGCATATTCTTCAGATATTTTCGGATAGGAATGAATGCTTACGGCGGAAACTTCGAAACTACCTCTTTCAGCCTCTTGGTTAAGGGTATCAATATCTACCAGGACATGTTCATAGGTTCTCCCGGGAGTATCAATAATGCCTTGAGTCAGTGCATAGAACATGAAAGCATCATCAGGATCGGGCGAATGGCCGATTCTAATCTTCATCTGTGTCCGCTCATGTTCAATCCACGATGGTCCAGTTGAAATTTGTTTTTGTGGGCCTTTCTCCGGGCAATAATGAAATGTGTTGAATTCGACGCACATCTATGCCCGACCCATCCAAGTTATCGACAGCATCGGGACAACTAGGACCAGTTTGCGCAATCACGGGAAAGCCACTCAAGTTCTCAGAGGCAATAGTCCTCGACAACGAGTACGTCTGCTGGGAAGCATATGTGGAAATAACCGGGGCATCACCTTCAACCGAAGGGAAGGATGTCGACGGTCTAAAGTTAGGCTGATTGAAAACTTATTTCCCTCACCCCTCTATTTGTGTCATGGCGGGCGGATGGAGTAGGTTCGCACTCCGTTTTTCGGAGTATTATGACTCGATTTCCACTAAGTCCATTTGGACTCCACCTAGATTGAGGACCAGAGAGTGGATGTTCATTCCCTGGGGCGGTGCTCCACCCGACAGGCACAGGGCATTTTCTGACAAGAATTCTCTCCATTCATACCTTCGAAGTAGAGCTCCCCACTCATGTTTTCATAGCACTGCGTACTATCAAGATCCATCCAAGGGCAAGATGTCCGAAAAGGGTTGGCTAGGGGCCGATCTGATTTTCGATTTGGATGGTGACCACCTACCAGGAGTCTCCGATAACGATTTCCCGACTATGATTGAGGTAATCCAGGGCCAGGCTTGGCGATTGTGGAACGAATTTCTTGAACCAGAATTCGGTTTCAGCGCAAACCATGCCCAATTCACATTTTCTGGTCACCGGGGTTTCCACATTCATGTCAGGGATCCGAGCCTCCTACATCTTGACTCAAATGCACGTAGGGAGATTGTCAATTACATCAGAGGAGAGGGGATTGACATACAGTCAACAATTTCCGACCAGTCTGAGTGGGGAAGAAGAGCCATGCATGGCATCGACTCAACACTGGGCAAGTTATCCAGAATTTCCACAGGCGGCCGTGGAAAGGGTGCAATATTGGATGAGTTGCACGGCATTCTCACTACTAGAGCGAAGTCACCGAGAATCAACCTAAAATCAACATCAAAGGCCAGCATCGAAGAGCTTGCTATGCTTGCAGAAACACAGGATAGAGTAAGCAGAATGAGACAAGACCCAAGCCTAGCGGTCTTCGGCCCCAAGTGCACCCCAATTTTCTGGGAGTTAGTGAAGGGAGACTCTTCTGTAGTTATTGGTACTGCAGGAGAGACCGATGAAGTGGTGACAGTAGACACAAAGCGAGTAATCAGGTGGGTCGGGAGCCTTCACGGCAAATCCGGTCTCAGGGTCACTGAGTTACCTCTCGACAGACTGGACCCAGATTCTAGCAATAGTTTCGATCCACTATCTGAAGCAGTTGTCTTCAATGGGGGGTCTGTCAGAGTAAGGGTGCTCGCTGAGGACGTTACCGCAGAGATTTCAGGTGAAAGAGTCGAACCCTCTCTTGGTGACGAGATAGAAGTCAAAGAATCAATGGCGATGTTCCTTTGCCTCAAGGGATGGGCGGAAATCTGCAAATAAGCTCGTTTCTTGCGAATCAGTGGATAATTGAATCATCTCGATTACGAAGCCACAGAATATTGAATAGTGGTGAACTGCGGAATGAAGCCGTGGTTGACCCGTTGGACGAAGTAGATGCCGGTGCCGAGAGGCTACCAAAGACCCTCCCCCCACCTCCTCCCGGAATCTCGATACCACCACCTGATTCTGAACTCTCATTGCCGGAAATCCCCCCTCTACCACCAGAACCCCCTCGTCAGCAGTTCGGATTCATGCCCGAGCCTTCAGCAGACGGGGATCTCATAGATGCTGCAAACTCTCTAGGACCCACAAAGACTAATTCTCCCGAAGAACAGCCGTCCGATTTCAAATCAGTCTGGGCTAGGAAGAAGTCATCTAACCCCTCAATTTCTAGTGATTCAAGAGATAACATCTACAGTAGAATAGATCGGATTTCAACCGGGAGAGGGGAATCTCTGATGGACAGGTACGCTGACCGCTTTGGCTC
>Ga0208522_1000899_pt1 | contig 19733 bp, 24 predicted proteins | sample ETNtaG_25_FD_185763 | JGI IMG/M metagenome (GOLD analysis project Ga0208522, IMG submission 185763) | Marine microbial and viral communities from oxygen minimum zone, Eastern Pacific Ocean - ETNP201302SV86 (SPAdes) (version 2) | ecosystem: Environmental > Aquatic > Marine > Oceanic ... | reverse complement strand
AGCTGAAAAACAATCTAAAGAAAAACCAAAGAAGAAAGTAACTAAAAAGTGAAAAAACGAAGAAATTTTAGCGTTTTAATTATATTCAACATGTAATATTATTAATTATGAATACACACTGTGAATGTGGAATTTGTGGGCATTTTAGTGAAAATGAATGTATTAAAAATGAGTGTGAATGTTGTAGTAACTTTCATCTAAGATCTGGTACTAAATCAAGTGAAAAATAAGATATTTTTAGCAAAAAACTATAACTTGTTTAAGATAGTTTGAAATTTTTCAATGAGTTTTCTGTCATTTAATGACCGAATAATAACAAGTCTTATGTTTTTTAATCGGTTCGGATCACTGGAATAAGTTTTAGACAGCAAATTGATTTCTCTGCTAAAATCATAATTCTCAATGTAATATGAGGATAATTTATGGAGTGTAACTAAATTATCAGATTGATATTTTTTTTCACTTAATTTATTTTTAATAACTTGTAAAAATCCTTTAATTTTAGAAAATTCTTGATTAATAGTTTGAAGATCTTCTGGCTTATCATTTAATTCAGATAAAATTTGGTATGAATCGAGAATTTGTTGTAAAATCCCTTTTAGATATTCATGAAAACTATTCAAAACAATTTTTGTTACATATAATCATTCAAAAAGTTTGGGAAAGTTGAATTTATTCACAAACAATTTCTATCATTCTATATTTAAATTAGTCACGTTTTACAAATGTTATAATGCAAAATCAGGCAAATCTAAAATGTATTATTCCTAAATGTGGAAAAGAGTATCCAATTTCTTCTACCAAAATAAAATGTGAGTGTGGAAATTTATTAGATGTTAATTATAAATATAATTTATCAACTAATCTTAAAGAAATTTTTTATGAACGAAGGAACCCGCAGGGAAGTATATTTAATGAAAGCGGTGTTTGGAGGTTTCGTGAACTTTTAAATTTTTGTGAGGTTGATATGGAAGATCTTGAACAGTGCTCAAAAAATTTAGTGTCACTTGATGGAGCAGAGGGGCGACAATCAAAACCATATCATATGTCAAAAGTTGCAAATTTTATAGGAATTGAAAATGAAGGATTAATGTTACAACCAGAAGGTTACAATCCAAGTGGCTCCTTTAAAGACAATGGTATGTCTACAGCTGTTACACATGCAAAAATGGTTGGCGCAAAAAAAATAATTTGTGCATCTACTGGAAATACTTCAGCTTCAGCTGGAATGTATGCAGCAAATGAAAATATGGAATGTGATGTTTACATTCCAGATGGAGAAATTGCACCAGGCAAACTTAGTCAGGCATATCAATTTGGTACACAATTAATAAAGATCAAAGGAAATTTTGATGATGCGTTTTTACGATCATTAGATGCCGCTGATGAACCAGGAAGCTATACTGTAAATTCTGTTAATCCGTTTAGAATTGAGGGCCAAAAAACTATTTTGTATCGTGTGTTGGAATTCTTAAATTGGGAAGTTCCAGACTGGATAGTTTATCCAGGTGGTGCACTTGGTAATACATCAAGTTGTGGCAAAGCTATCATGGAACTTTATCAGTGGGGCTGGATTAAAAAAATTCCACGAATTGCTGTCATAAATGCAGCTGGTGCAAATACATTAGATGTTTTATACAATGGAAAATTTGATGGGACCGAATTAAGATGGAACAAAGGAAACCCAGATATTGAATTAATTGAAAGGTATTATTCTAAAATGCAAAAAGATGGAATACGACCAAAAACAAAAGCTACTGCAATACAAATAGGTAAACCTGTTAATCTCCTGAAAGGATTAAGAGCATTAGAATTTACAAACGGAGTTGTCTTGTCTGTAGAAGATAAAGAAATGCTGGATGGTATGTCTGTTGTTGGATTGAATGGATTTGATTGTGAGATGGCATCAGGGGCTGTTCCAGCAGGCATCAAAAAATTACTAGACGAAGATATAATAAAAAATGATGATAAAATTGCTGGTATTTTAACTGGAAGACAAAAAGAGCCGTTACTGCCTATAAATTATCATAATGATGAATCAAATAGATTTGCACGACCGCCAAAGGCGTGACTAAAAATTTAGTCTAATTTCTTAAATGTGAAAACTTAAAAGATCCTTTCATTATTTGAAATGAATAAGATATGTGGTGTTTCTAAAGTAAATGGGCTATTTTTTACAGGTCTTGAAATTTAAGGTGTTAAATTGCAATTAGAATATGAAATTGCAGCACTAATTGCAATGATAGGTCTTTCTGGATATTTCAGTGGTCTAGAAGTTGCTTTAGTTAGTATTAGACTCTCAAAAATTGAGCAGATGGTAAAGGACAAAGTAAGAGGTGCAGTATCACTTCATAAACTAAAATCTAACCCAAGCCGAATGATGTCCAGTGTTAATTTAGGAAATAATTTGGCCAGTATAGCGGCAACTGCTTTAGCAACTGATCTTTCATTAAAATTATTTGGAGATGATGGATTAGCAATTGCAATAGGGATTATGACATTTTTAATTCTAATATTTGGTGAAATTACTCCAAAAACATATTGTAATGCAAATGCAGCAAAAGTTGCAGTCAAAAACAGTAGAATTTTACTGATTTTTAGCTATGCATTATTTCCAATTGTATGGATTTTTGAAATAATTACGAAAGGAATGATAAAACTAACGGGTAGTAGTGATATGCCCCCTGGACTAACAGAGGATGAAATTAAAGAAATTGTTAAGCAAGGCTATAAGGACAAAGCTATAGAAAAACAAGAAAGTGAACTAGTTCACGGTGCATTGAATTTTGACGACATAGTAATCAGATCAGTTATGACACCTAGAACAAAAATGTTTAAACTTAATTCAAAAATGATGCTTTTTGAAGCGTTACCAGAAATTAATAAAAGTGGTTTTTCACGAATACCAGTTTTTGCTGAAAATACAGATCAAATAGTAGGAATAATTCATGTCAGAGATGTATTAAAAAAGCTAGAAGGTGATGAAAAAATTATTTCACTAGAACAAATTATGCGAGAACCAGTATTTGTATCACAAGAAAAACGAGTAAGTGATTTATTAAAAGAAATGCAGGGTAGAAGAACCCATATGGCAATTGTATTAGATGAATTTGGTGGAGTGGAAGGGTGTGTAACATTAGAGGACCTTTTGGAAGAAATTGTGGGTGAAATTCAGGATGAAACAGACACTGAGAAACCCAGTTTTCAAAGAGATGGGCAAAATGCAATTGTTACTGATGGTGATATAGAGATTGATACAATTAATGATATTTTCAAATCAAACATCCCGCCTGGAGACGATTATTCAACATTAAATGGATTATTGCACGAAAAATTACATGATATGCCCAAAGAAGATGATAAAATTGAGATTGGTTCATTAAGAATTATTGTAGAAAAAGTTTCAAAAAATAAGCCTGAAAAAATTAGGATTGAAAAGGTATAAATCTAATTTTTTTTAGCAAAATGTTCTTCAAGTATTCTTTTCTTTTCGCTCATGTGGAATAATTGATCTGTTTGCATAAAAGCATCAGTATATTGACGCTGAAACAACATAGCTTGTAGCAACATATGATTTTCCGGAATTACAATTCCTGTTTGATCGTCAGAATAGAAGAGTTGTACTGTATCGCCAATTGAAAGTGTCATGTTGGCATGAATATGTATCATATTTGTATCTTTAAAATTAAATTTGGAATTTTTAGCAAAATCACGGACATCCTTTGTTCCTTTAGCTGTCCATAAAATTGAAACACCATACTCGTCTTTAAACAACTGGTGAATTTCATTTGGAGTTGGTGCATTATTTTTAAATCTGATATCCATAATGTGTAAATGCATTTGCCGAGTTGGAATTTTAATTGCTCTTACAAATAATGGTGCATCTTTCCCAAAATATGATTTAACATCATCACCGTGGTGTGGTTTTTCAGCCATTTCAATAGTATCAATAACTTCTTTGTCTGTTTGTTCAAGATCTGCCGATCTTCTTACTAATGTCACATCAATTCTCTCTAAACTTTGTGAATATTTTTCTCTTAATGGGCTTAAAACTCGACCCATTCCAGTTACATTACAACTACCTTGCATTACATGTTTTTTTCCAAAGGCATCAGCATAATTTGCCCTAGAATTAAAAAGAAGATCAGATACCGCATTATCGCCAAAAACAGTTTCACCACCTTGATAAATAGCCATAATATCTTTGGGTTCATAGATATTTTTCTTATTAAGATAACCTAGCCCACCTGGAGATGCATCAATTACCAAATCACAATCATCTAATGCAGATTCAATTGAACCACTAATTCCATATTCCTTAAAATCATCAATCTTATTTTTTGGAACATAAACAGAAAAGCCATTATCTATAGCAGACTGTACTTTTTTATCTGGGGAATATTTTCCTACGCCTATTATTTGAATATCTGGATCATCTTTGATGAATTTAGCAATACGACTTCCAATAGACCCATAACCATTAACAAAAACCTTTTTCATAATTATTTTGAATCAGTTGTTATTTATTTAGATACTGTAAGGTATAACGATCTATTAGGCTAAAATAATTAATTTTCAAGTATTTCTGTTTTTTTTTAATTACAAAGACCTAAATTCACAAAGTATTGGTTGTGGCTGTATTGGAACCAAATTCAGATGATAAAACACCAAAATTCTTTTTAGAGAAAGACAATAATGATGAGAATTCAGGTTTTGATGATGAATTACATATAACAGATTCGCTAGAACCATCGACTGGCCCAATTATAAAAAATAATCTTAAAAAAACTAGATATGTGCATATACCATCTGTTGCAATAGGTGCAGGAATTGCAATAAGTTGTTTAGTTCTTGGTATATTTTTGGCGAATTTTATTGATATGGAAAATCCACAATTTTCAGCAGACATATCAAATGTGAGTGGTCCAGATATTCTTATCAGAAATGGTTCGCCAATACTAGGGAATGTTGATGCACCTTTAACACTAGTTGAGTTTGGTGATTACCAATGTTCTTTTTGTAAAAGACATTTTGATCAAACTCATGATTTGATAATGAAAAATTATGTAAAAACAAACAAGGTCAAAATATTGTTTAAAGATTTGATAGTGACGCCTGGAAGAGATTCTACACATGCAGCACATGCTACCCACTGTGCTAAAGATCAAGGAATGTTTTGGAGATATCATTACATATTATATAATAATTGGGAAGGTGAAAATACAGGTTGGGTAACAACTGATAACTTGAATAAATTTGCACAAAGCCTAGGCTTGGATATGAATAAATTTTCTAAATGCATGTCAGAAAATAAATGGATGGAATTAATTAATGCCAGTAAAGAGGATGCAAATACTTTGGGTATCACAGGTACTCCTTCATTCTTTTTGATCGGACCTGAAAACAAATTAGAAAAGATACATGGAGCACAATCATATGATGTTTTTAAAGAAATTTTTGATTCTCACCTAAAAAAATAGAATTTTTGAATATTTCATAGCAAGATATACATAAAATTTTGTAAATTATGTGTAAAAATTAACTAAGAAATGTATATATTCTAAGTTAGAAACGCATAGCTCATGGTAGCAGGAATAGATGATATTTCAATATATATTCCACAACTATATGTTGAAGCATCTGATTTTGCACTAGAACGTGGATTAGATCCTGCAAAATTAGAACGTGGTTTAGGTATTGGTAAGATGGCTATCGTTGACACAAATCAAGACCCTGCATGTCTTGCTGCAAATGCATGCCTTAAGATTATGCAAAAAAATAAACTTACACCTGATAAAATTGGCAGATTGTATGTTGCAACAGAATCATCATTTGATGAATCAAAAGCTATGAATTCTTATGTTATAGGAATGTTAGAACAAGTTTACGGCGAAGATACATTTGGGCATTGTGGAGGAATTGAATGTAAATTTGCATGCGTAAGTGGTTCATATGCACTATATGATAATAGTAACTGGATTAGAGCTGGTGAATCTGAAGACAAGCATGCATTAGTTGTTGTTTCAGATATTGCAAAATATGATTTGGGCTCCAGCGGTGAAGTAACTCAAGGGGCAGGTGCAATTGCAATGTTATTAAATGACAAGCCTAGATTATTGGCATTTGATCCAAAGGTAACATCAACATCAATAAAAAATGAATATGACTTTTACAGACCTTTTGGAAAAGAGACGCCAATTGTCCATGGTCAATATTCTAACCTTCTTTATCTAATCCAAGTAAAAAATGCTTTAGCTGATTATAAAAGGAAAGCAAAAGATACAGGGTTAATCAAATTAGATGACGATGAAACTATACTTGATCATATTGACTACCTAAACATGCATCTTCCATACAGTAACATGGGTAAAAAAGCCCTAGCGTATCTTGCTCGGCATGAATGGAGAACATTACCTAGATGGGATAAGATAATTGAACAGATAAAAATGGAAGAACCAGTGCCAAAAGATCCACGTGGAACTATAGAGTCTGTTCTTGCGGATGCAGAATTTATGTCAAAAGATCACCAATTTACAAAGTTATTTACAAAAACTCCTGAATACTCAGAACTTTACGAATCAAAGCTGGCCAGTTCATTAATTGCCTCTAAAATGATAGGCAATCTATATACCGCATCTCTATATCTTGGATTTCGAAGTAGTTTAGAATTTGAATACCAAAAAGGTGTAAACTTGAAAGGGAAACGTATAGGATTTTGTTCTTATGGTAGCGGTGCCAGCGCTATGATATTTAGTGGTGTAATCCAACCTGAATATGAACAAGTTGTAAAAGAAATGAATCTTGAAGCAGAACTTGGACCTAGAACTAAATTAACATTAAAAGAATATGAAGAAATGCACGAAAATAAACGTGGTATAGAAAAAAATATCTGTTCATCTAAAAAAGAATTCATTCTTGTTGATGTTAATACATCACTTGAAAGTCGTGGTGAACGTCATTATACATTTGTTGAATAAACTAATTATATTTAAAACCAAAATTTGAAATATCAAAATTTTTTATAAAATTATCTACATAAAGACCTAAATCAAAATTTTTATGATAAGGAATTGTGCAATACACGATTTGATTAGTTAACTCCATAATTTGCTGCTTCAAATTGGACAATTCATAACCATTAGGCTCTGTTTGGTTGATTACAAACCCTTTTAATTTTAAATGCATTTGTTTACAATGTTCATATGTTAACAATGTATGATTTACAGTACCAAGTTTAGAACCTGTCACAATAATTGTATCAATACCAAGTTCAGAAATGAGGTTTGAGACAAAATAATTTTGAGTTATAGGTGTCATTAATCCACCAATTCCCTCAACAATGACTAAATCATGGGATGAAAGCAATCTATCATACGCATCAATTACTTTCTGGGTGCTAATTTTCCGGGCAAGGATTTTAGATGCATCGTATGGAGAAGTTGGAATTTCAAAAAAATATGGATTAACTAAATCTATAGGATCATGCGAGCCTGAATATTTCATTAAAATCTCAACATCTTGAGATAGAGAATTAGAATTTTTTCTATTCCCAGAAGCGAATGGTTTCATAACTCCAACATCTATATCCATATCTCGAAGATTTTTTACTATACTAGCAGTCACACATGTTTTTCCTACATCAGTATCATTACCAGTAACAAAAAGAGACTTCATCATGCTTTCCCAGATAATGCGTTTATTGTCTTAATTGTTCCATCAAGTAAAAAATTCAAATCCTTCTGGGAAATAGCAAGAGGAGGAACTAACATTACTATGTTCCCAAGAGTACGAAAATAAATATTATTTTTTCGACCTTCCTCAAAAACTATTTTATTGATTGAACGCTCTGCAGTAAACGGTTTTTTTGATTTTTTGTTTTTTACTAATTCTATACCCATCACCATCCCTTTATGTCGAACATCACCAACTAAATCTAGATCACGTATTTCGTTAATCCTTTCTTTAAAAATTTTAGATGTTTTTTGAATTTTATTAATAAGATTGTATTTTTCATATAACTCTAAATTTTTAATAGATAGTGCTGCAGATATTGGATTTCCGGTGTAAGTATGTCCGTGAAAAAGATGTTTTGTTTCAGAGAATTTCCCCGAAAATGAATCATATATTTTTTTAGTAGTTAATGTTGCAGCAAAAGTAAGATACCCTCCTGTAAGCATTTTCCCAAATGAAACTATATCAGGAGTGCAATTTTGAGATTTGTATTCAATCATCGAGCCAAGTCTACCAAATCCTGTAGCAATTTCATCAAGTACTAATAAAACATTATTTTTTTTACATATTTGATCAATCTTTTGTTGGAAAAGTTTTGGATAAATTATAACTCCACCAGCCATTTGAGCACCACTCTCCATAATGAATGCCGCAATTGAATCATCACTTTCTAATTTTTCTTCAATATTTGATAGACATTGTTGTTCAAATTCATCACAAGTAATATTTTTTGGAATTAGATTATTTTGAGGTACAGAAAACTGAATTGTAGAAAACAGTTTTGTCCTAAATTTAGAGAAAAATTCTGGTACATAACCCACTGACATTGCACCAAATGTATCCCCGTGATAACCATTTTTGAGAGTAGCAATTTTTGTCTTGTTTTTTACATCATTATTTTTCCAATATTGTAAAGCAATTTTTATTGCAATCTCCATAGCAGTTGAACCATTATCGGAAAAAAACACACTATTCATGTTTGGTGACAGTTTAACCAGTTTTTCAGCCAAAATTTCAACTGGTTGATTTGTAAGATTGAATGATGAAGAATGCTGTAGTTTTTTTGTTTGTTTTATTATTGCATTAATTAATTCCTTTTTAGAATGGCCCCAAACATTACACCACATACTAGCCACTCCATCAAGAAACCTATTACCATCTTCATCAATTAACCACATTCCTTCACCACGAATAATTTTTGGAAATTTTGACCATTCTGACATCTGTGTGTTTGGATGCCATACATGACTTTGAATTTTCATTATTGCATAAACATTATTTACTAGTAATTAATCGTTAACCTAAAAAAACACATCGGTTAACGTTTAATTATAAATTTCATATAAAATAACCGTTAAAAATGATTCAAAAACTGATTTTAAAATGCAAAAATGATGTAATGAATAATAAAAAAATAACAAAGTTAGAGGCATCTAAATTATTTAATACGGACGATAAATTTATCACAAAATTAACTGAAGCTGCAAATTCCATTACCAGGCGTAATCAAGGTTCAAAAGTGGATATTGAAGAATTGGCGAATATTAAAAAAAATTTTTGTAGCGAAGATTGTACATTTTGCTCTCAATCTGCATTTTTCAACACAAAAATTAATGATTACCAACTTCCACCTCCTGAACAAATTGTAAAGCAGGCTCTAAATGCAAAAAATGATGGGGCAGATTCATTTTGTCTTGTAGCGGCCTGGAGAGAACCAAATGATGATGATTTTGAAAAAGTTTGTAAAATTATAGATGAGATTAATACAAAAGTTGGAATCTCAATTGAATGCAGCCTTGGATTTTTGACAGAAATGCAGGCTAGTACATTAAAGATGTTGGGTGTCAAAAGATATAATCATAATTTAGAAACATCACGTAGTAAATTCACAGAAATTTGTTCGACGCATACATATGAAGACAGGGTAAACACATTGAAAATTGCAAGGAAGGCTGGATTAGAACTTTGCACTGGAGGAATTATTGGTTTAGGTGAAACAAGAAAACAGCGTGAGGAACTTGTTTTTGAAATTGCAGAATTTGAACCTGAAGAAGTTACCATAAATATGTTAGTTCCTATGGAAGGTACACCATTAGAACTTCAGACACCATTAAATATTTTAGAAATTTTAAGAGTATTTAGCACACTTAGATTCCTTTTACCTAATTCAATAATCAAAATTTCTGGTGGTAGAGAGCTTAACTTGAAAGACGGTGGACAAAAATTGTTACTAAGCGGTGCAAATGGAATTATAAGCGCAGGATATTTGACAACTGATGGAAATCCCATAGAAAAAGACTTGGAAATGATTGAAAAGATACATCTTGAAGCATAAATTAGAATATATTAATTCTGAATTAAAAAATATCAAAGAGAATGATCTTTATCGAAAAATGAATTATGCTGTAATTAATGGACCATATATTACTATAAATTCTAAAATTCTAATTAACCTTTCTTCAAACGATTATTTAGGAATTAAACCGCCAAATATTACAAAAAAACAAAATCAATCCAGTTCTAGACTGATTGCAGGAAATAGTCAATCATTTAAAATTCTTGAAAATAAATTATCTAAACATAAATCACGGGAAAATTCATTGGTATTTCCTACAGGGTATATGACAAATCTTGGTGTGATAACATCACTTGTTAAAAAAAATGATCTTGTCTTAAGCGATGAAAAAAATCATGCAAGTCTAATTGAAGCATGTAAAATGAGTGGTGCAAAAATATTAATTTTCAAACATAATGATATGGACGATTTAAAATCTAAAATCAGAATGGGTGCTAAACGAAAATTCATTATCACAGAAGGAGTGTTTAGTATGGACGGAGATTATTCAGATTTAAAAAGTATTTCTGAAATTTCAGAAAAAAGTAACGCCATAACTATACTTGATGATGCACATGGTGACTTTGTTCTTGGTAATGACGGTAAAGGCACAGCAGATTATTTTGGTGTATCAAAAAAAATTGATGTGTATACCAGTAGTTTAAGTAAAGGATTAGGCTCGTTTGGTGGGTATGTAACTTCAAAAAAAAATGTGGTTGAACTTTGTATCAATAAAGCAAAACCATTTATCTATACATCAGCATTACCTGAAATCTTAGTAGATGACGCAATCAAAAGGTTTGACTCTAACAGAGAAAGAAAAAGAAAAAATCTATGGAAAAATGTAAATATGTTTTCAAAAGGGCTAAAAAAAATAGGTTATGATATAAAATCACAGTCACATATAATACCAATAATTGTTGGAAAAGAAAAAACAACATTAGAATTTAGTAACTACCTTTTTAAAAATGGGATTTTTGCTCAACCGATAAGATATCCTACAGTTCCACATGATATGGCAAGAATAAGACTTTCAATTACTTCTATGTTAACAAAAAATCATATTACAAAAGCATTAGACATATTTGAATCTGCAAAAAAGAAGTTTGTATTATAATAATTATCGAATTAAGTCAAAACCGCCAAACATTGGAGACCCGATAAAAAAAGCAAGTGATATGATAGTTCCTAATGCAGCAGCAACTATAACAAAGCGCTTATTCATGATAAAACGTAAAATGTATTAAATAAAAAGTAACTGAAGCCATTTTGAATTGAAATGTTATTTAAGAATAAAATACAATAATTACTCACAAACTTAACCATACATAAAAAAAGTTGATCCATTTAGATCATTTTTTTTTAGTTAAGTCACAAAATGCAGATTTTTTGAATTAATTTTGTAAAATGGGCTATTTAATTAAGAATTGGAATAACATCAAAAGTAGTATAAATTTATCACAAAAAGTTCTTGATAAAGTAAAACCAGAAACATCATTAAAAAATAGAATAGCATTTGCACAGAAAAAATTACAGCTTCAAATTACTAGACTTGATGAAACACACAAAAAATTACAACAAAACCATGATGCTATTTTTCAAAAAGTTGTATCTGCACAAAAAACAGGAGATGGATCACGTGCAAAAGCATATGCATTAGAGGTAACAGAAATTAGAAAAGTAAGAAATATTGTTGGAGAATCGAAATTGGCAATGGAACAAATACAGCTTAGATTAAACACTGTTTCTGAGCTAGGAGATGTAGTAGTTACATTGAGCCCATGTATGTCATTAATTAAAGGATTATCTCCATCAATTTCTGGCTTTTTACCAGAGATGAATACCACAATGAATGATTTATCAAATTTGTTCGACGGTATGATATCTGATTCATCATTAAAAACAGATTCTGTATTTGAAACTAACCAAGATAGTCCAGATGCAAAAGCAATACTAGAAGAAGTACACGCAGTTCTTGAAGGCGAAACAAAAACTAACATTCCAGCACCACCATCATCAAATGCAATTAATAGTATTTTAAGTGAAAAAGAGTTTAGAAAAAAGAAAGCTGAAGAGTTTATAATTTAGAACTATTCTTAGAAGTTAAAATTAGATGTTTTTTGATTCTAGAAATAGTAGGATAGCTGTAACCTCTTCGACGATAATTAGAAATCATCATCTTCCAATTCTTTAATCTCCATAGAGCCTGCTCAGATGTTACAGAATGAACTTCTTTTTTTAATATACTCTTCCTGCCCACCTTTAATATGCCTGCATCTTTAGCAACCCAACGGTTTTTTGCAAATTTTAGACCTGATAAAGCTTCATCAATAGGCATTTCCTTAAAATAATTTTTTAGTTTTTTAATTTGAAGATCTGTAACCAGTTCAGAAATTTTTATGTTAATTTCCTTGTATTTTTTCACACTAATTCATAATTTATGATATTAATAAAAATAAAATAAATTAAGTTTTACAACTTTAAGAAAATTACGAGTATGAATCAACAAGGCAGATCTAGTCTTCCATTACATAAAATATTGTAAACTGTAGGAATGAAAAATATAGATATGAAAACTCCGAGAGAAATAACAACCAATTTTTGTATTATCCTCATAGAAAAATTTGTAATATAACTAAACTTAAATTAAACTTTCTAAGCATTGTCATTAAATTGATGCCATCACAACAAGGATATGATAGAGCGATAACTGTTTTTTCTCCAGATGGTAGGCTATATCAAGTTGAATATGCAATTGAAACTGTCAAAAGAGGGACATTAGTAGTTGGTATTAAAACAAATCAAGGTGTTGTTATCGCTTCAGAGGAAAAACCAAGACGTTTACAAATTTCTGAGGCACCACAAAAATTATTTCAGGTGGATCATCATATTGGCGTAGGAGCAGCGGGTTATATTCCAGATGCACGAAGTCAAGTAGAGGATGCAAGATTTTTCTCACAAAGTAGTAAGATAATTTATGATGAATCTGTTGGTGTTGAAACTGTTGTAAAGCATATTGCTGATCAATGTCAACAATATACACAGTATGCTGGGGCACGACCTACTGGTGTTGCACTACTTATTGGTGGTGTAGATGAAAACGGAGTATCACTGTTTTTAACTGATCCTAGTGGCACGTATGTTTCTTATAATGCAATTGCAATTGGAGCAAATTCTGAAAAGGTTAATGAATTTTTAGAGAAACATTACAAATCTGATATAACACTTGATGCTGCACGTGAAATGGTTACAGCTGCAATCAACATGTCTGATGATGCACCTGATGGTACTGAACACATAAAAATTTCTCAAGTAAGAGCTGATACTAAACAATTTGAGATTTTATCTGAAAAAGAAATAGCAGACCTGGTAAAAATTGCGGCAGAAAAATTTTTGCCACAGAAAAAATAATCAATAGGGTTTAATAATTACAAAAACTTTATTCTGTATTGACAATATCAATTGCTATACCTGATTCATCATTAAAAGATGAAACTACTCAAGTGAATAAAACTAGAAAGATATCTGTTATCGCTAGAGCATGTGCAATTTTTAAAGTTAAAGAAATTTTTATTTACAAAGAAAAAAATTATAATGGAAGTGATTCCATACTTCTATCAACATTATTGAAATATCTAGAAACACCACAATATTTTCGAAAACAACTTTTCCCAAAGATGAATATTCTAAAATATGCTGGTGTCTTATACCCATTAAAAATTCAAAATCATTTAAAAAATTCAGACCCAAAAAAAATTCAAGTTGGTGATATGCGTGATGCAATAATAATAAACTATAAAGGAAAAAAATTTGTAGATGTTGGAATTAACCAACTGATTCCATTTTTTGGAAAAGAAAAATATGGTACAAGAATTGCGGCACAAATTAAAACAATACACCCAAAATTTTCAGTTAAGATAATTCCTAAAAAAGAAGTCACTGAATATTGGGGTTATAAGGTCAAAGAGGGTTCTAACTTATTTACGCTTTTAACATCATGGAATGGTAATATCATACTTACATCAAGAAAAGGAAAAATCCTTACAAAATCATATACCGAAAAACATGGCCTGTTTGATATGGATACACTTATTGTATTTGGATCAACTGAAAAGGGAGTTCATGAAATATTAGGAAATAATATCAGAAAAATTCAAAACGCTAAGATTTTTAATTTTTTCCCAAACCAAGCAACAGAAACTGTAAGATTAGAAGAAGCGATATTAGGGACATTATCAGTACTAAACTTTTTCAATACTAGTCATGCTTAATGCCATGAAGAAAAATTTTTTGTTACTTGCAATAATTGTAGGATCAATAGGAATTATTATTGGAAGTTTTTCAATCTACTCAACGATCAATGATATTTTACTTCCATGAAAGAATTTTTACAATGTAGAAATTTATAAAATTTTAATAGGTATATAATGGGGTTAACGACTTTTTCCGTTTATCATGGGTCATAGAAGACACAGTCAACCACGTAGAGGCAGCCTTGCATATCTTCCAAGAGGTAGAGCTAAAAGTATGGAAGCCCGGATTAGAACATGGCCTGAAAACGACTCTGATGAACCTAAATTATTAGCATATGCCGGATTTAAAGCGGGCTGTGTCCAAATAGTTAGTATTGATGATAGAGAAAAAACACCAAATCATGGAAAACAATTAGTCAGTCTTGGAACTGTAATTGTGACACCACCAGTTCTTATTATTGGTGTAAGAGGATATTCAAAAAATAGTTTTGGATTACAGGCAGATTTTGATTTTTATGCTGATGAACTACCCAAACATATTTCTAGATTATTTAAACTAAAAACTAAAAAAACTGCATCTGAAAATTCAACAAAATCATTAAAAAATATAAAAGAAATTTTTGCCATAGTTGCTGTAACACCAAAAAATGCAGGTCTAGAACAAAAAAAACCATATGTTTTTGAGGTTGCAGTTAAAGGTGGTAGTATTAAAAAACAATTTGATTTTGTAAATGAACTTTTAGGGAAAGAAGTAAAAATTGATCAGGTGTTTGACACTGGTGCTGAGGTAGATACAGCTGCAATTACTAAAGGCAAAGGATGGGAAGGTCCGATTACTAGATGGGGAGTGAAGAAAAAACAACACAAATCAAGAAAAAGTGTAAGAGAAGTGGGCTCACTCGGTCCTATATCACCACAATATGTTATGTATACTGTGCCTAGAGCTGGCCAACGTGGTCTTCACCAAAGAACAGAATACGATAAGAGAATTATGGTTATTGATAACACTAAGGATTTGGAATATAAAATAAATCCAGAAGGAGGATTCAAACATTTTGGAAATGTAAATGGTGATTTTGTGATATTACGTGGTTCTGTACCTGGAACATATAAGCGACTAATAAAAATGAGAGCGCAAGTTAGAAATGCACCAACTAAAGTAGTTAAACCAAACATACTAGAGGTTATTGTTTAATGAAAGTTCCACTCCTTACAACAACTGGCACAAAAAATGGGCAAATAGAATTACCATTAGTGTTTTCTACTGAATTTAGAAAAGATTTGATTCATAAATCATTCACAAACCTACAATCACATAAGTTTCAACCACAGGGGAGACACCCAACCGCAGGAATGGATGTTGTTGCAAGATCAAATGACCCGCCAACAGGTAGAGGTACATCAAGAATTGCAAAAATGCGTGGAGGCGGTGGAGGACGTCAAGGCGAGGCTGGTGGTGTAGCCTCTGTAAGGGGTGGTAGACAAGCACACCCACCTAATGTGAAAAAGGTTATTAATAAAAAATTAAATAAAAAAGAAAACAAACTGGCTTTATGCTCAGCTATATCTGCTACTAAATCAAAGGAAATTATTATATCAAGAGGGCATAAAATAGGAAGTATAGAAGATTTCCCAATCATTGTATCAGATGAAATTGAAGCAGTTGAACACACAAAAGATTTTGTTAAAATATTAAATTCATTAAATTTGATGGAAGATGTTAACAGATTAAAATCACGAAAAGCACGTACAGGAAAATCTGCCTTAAGAGGTAGAGGTAAAAAAATTGGTAAAAGTATTCTGTTTGTGGTATCAAAATCAGAAAAACTAACAAAAGCATGTAATGCTATTCCTGGAATTGATGTTAAAATGGTTAAAGAATTAAGCGTTTTAGACTTAGCACCAGGTGCTCACCCTATAAGATTAACAGTTTATTCAAAAAGTGCATTAGATGATATTGCAAAAATAAAATCATCTCATTTAGATTTAATGGTGACAGTACAATGAAAATTGAACAAGCAATGAAAATAATTCTAAATCCATTTATTACAGAAAAGACATTTGAATTAGTAGAATCACAGAAAAAAATTTGTTTTATAGTAGAAAAAACTGCAAAAAAACCAGAAATAAAGGAAGCTATAAAAATTCTTTATAATGAAAATGTAACAAATGTTAACACCGCAAGAACAGTTTATGGCAAAAAAGCCTTTGCCGAATTTGAAACTGTCGATCATGCAAGAGACTTGGCATCTAAATTAGGGGTGTTGTAGATTGGTAAAAGAATTCACATATCATGGATTAACAAAAGAGGAATTAGATACTGTATCAAATGAGAAATTGTTCAAACATTTTACTGCTAGAGCTAGACGTTCTCTCACTAGAGGTATTAACGATGATAAAAGAAAATTAATAGAAGAAATAAAAAGCAAAAAAAGTAAAAATCCTATTAAAACACACCTTCGCGATGTAATTATACTACCATATATGATTGGAACGACAATTCATATTTTTTCAGGAAAAGAATTTGTTCCTATCAATATTACTATACAAATGGTTGGTCATTATCTTGGTGAATATGTAATTACAAATAAACGTGTTAATCATGGTGCTCCAGGTGTTGGGGCATCAAGATCTAGTCTATACGTTCCATTGAAGTGATGATTATGGGCGGATTTAATTATGCATTTCAAAATTTTGATTCAACAAAACATGTACGTGCTGCAATAAGAGAGAAAACAATTTCACATAAACATGCAAGAGAGATAGCTGTTGCCATAAAAGGCCTATCTCTTGAAAAAGCTAGAGATTATTTACTCAGTGTAACTGAATTAAAAAGAAGCATTCCATTTAGAAGATACAAAAATCAAGTTGGTCATAGATCAGATCCAGGTGTAATGTCTGGTAGATATCCACAAAAAGCTGCAAAAGAAATTTTGAAGCTAATAGATAATTTAGAATCAAATGCAGAATACAAAGGAATAGATCTTGATAGACTAAAAATAATTAATGCAACAGTGCATAAAGGAAGGTTACTTAAACGATTTATTCCACGAGCTATGGGAAGAGCAACAGCAAAAAATAATGTTTTCACTCATGTAGAATTGGTGGCACAAGAGGTATAATAAATGACTCAAGTAAAAAATGTAATCAAAGATAATTACAATGCAATGCTTCTAAATGAATTCTTGCGAAAAGAAATTAAAGATGCAGGATTTGCAGAGTTTGAAATAACAAAAACACCAACAGGCACCAGAGTTACATTATATGTTACAAGACCGGGTATTGTTATAGGAAAAAAAGGGTTTGGCATAAAGGCTTTAACTCAAAAACTTGAAACAGATTACGGATTAAAAAATCCTCAGGTTGCAGTTGAAGAAATTGTAAAGCCAGAATTATCACCATCTGTAATGTGTAATAGAATGGGCTCTCATATAGAACGTGGAACAGCATTTAGAAGAGCAACGATGTGGACATTACAACAAATAATGGATGGTGGTGCATTGGGCGTACAAATAACGGTGTCTGGTAAATTACGTGGAGATCGTTCAGCTTTTGAGAAACACACAGCTGGAATTCTTCCAAGATCTGGGCATCATGCTGAAACTATAGTAGAAGAAGATATTGCACATGTACAGACACCTATGGGGTTAATTGGTATTAGAATTAGAATTGCACAAAAAGAAAAAATAATTCCTGAATTTCAAATGAAAGATAATTCAGTATTATCCAAGCCAATAAAAAATGAACAGTCAAAAGAAGACAGTGAAAGTGAATCTGCTAGTGAAACAGAGCAAATAAAAATCGATGAAAAATCTGATAATAAAGCTGCTAGTGAAACAGAGCAAATAAAAATCGATGAAAAATCTGATAATAAAGCTGCTAGTGAAACAGAGCAAATAAAAATCGATGAAGAAAAAATAAAGAAAATAGAATCACTTGAAGAGGAAGAGGAGGATTTGAAATAATGGCTCATTTAAAAAATAAAACAATTAAAGAATTAAATGAAAAAGATCTACAAGATAGGTTGATACAATTACGTACTGATCTTAAAAAACTTCGTATAGAATCAGCAAAAGGAACATTACGAAAAGAAAGTGGAAATCTTAAGCCATCAAGAATAAATATTGCTAGAATTTTGACAAGATTGAACGAGTTGAAAAAAAAATGATTGGAGTAAACTGTAAACAGGGTGTGATATAATTGACTAAAAATATAGGTATCTCAGTAAAAAAATCAACAAAACCTCCATTAAGTGGTGAAAAAAATAATCCTTTTAATGGGTCATTATCTATACGTGGTAAATTATTTGAAGGAACAATCGTTAATGCAAAAGCAAAACACACTGTAACAATAGAAAAAAAATCATTCATCAATTTTAGTAAATTTAAGCGATATGGAAGAAGTAAAAATAGGATTCATGCACATGTTCCATCTAATTTAGATGTGAAAGAGGGCGATCATGTTATTGCCGCTGAATGTAGACCTATTTCAAAATCAGTTTCATTTGTAATCATAGAGGTTAATCCATAATGTCACAAGGTAGAGGACGGGGTAAAGCTTCGAAAGGTGTAGTGGAATTTAGACCATATGTAACAAGAGTTATTCCAGTTGGTGCTAGAATTGTATGTGCTGATAATACAGGTGCTAAAATATTAGAAGTTGTAAATGTTCATAAATACAAAACAAGAGTATCAAGATTACCCGCTGGCGCTGTAGGTGATTTTTGTAATGTAGTTGTTAAAAAAGGACCTGCAGAATTACGAAAACAGGTCCATGGAGCTGTAATTATCAGACAAAAATATACTGTTAGACGATTAAATGGTACCAGAGTATCATTTGAGGACAATGCGGCAGTATTGATCACACCGGAAGGTGAGGTTAAGGGAACTGACATTAAAGGACCTGTATCTATAGAGGCTGCTGAAAAATGGCCGCGAATCGCAAACATAGCATCAATGGTGATATAATTTGAAAGCAACAAAGATGAGAAACCAACAAAACTACCAAGCAGTTCAACAGGCGAGAAGTAAACGCGTTGGTACTAATATATCAAAACAACTTCGTGAAAAATATACTCATCGAAGTGTACGCATTCTAACTGGAGATACAGTAAAAGTGGTTCGTGGAGAATACAAAGGAATTGAGGGGAAAGTGACTAAAATTATAATTGATAAAAATAGTATTGCTGTGGAAGGAATAAAAAAAGAAAAATTAAAAGGTGGAAAATTTGATGTTCTAATTCATTCCTCTAATGTGATTATTACTTCATTAAATACAGATGATAAATGGCGTGTTAGAATATTAGAAAACAAAGCTAAACCAAAGACAGAAGCTAAACCAAAGACAGAAGCTAAACCAAAGACAGAAGCTAAACCAAAGACAGAAGCTAAACCAGAGACAGAAGCTAAACCAGA